>JAEEGL017288331.1_pt1 | contig 198235 bp, 161 predicted proteins | sample 9134231 | NCBI WGS metagenome assembly JAEEGL01 (sample SAMN16246548, study PRJNA631951) | gut metagenome | biome: gut microbiome; feature: rumen; material: fiber-attached | host: Bos | place: Iran: Karaj | collected 2018-10 | reverse complement strand
TACCAAAACGGGAAGAGATGTGGTTGACGGAATGGCCCGCCTCAAGCAACTCCATATACTTAAGGCGATCTTCAAAAGTGTGCTTTTTGCGCATAACAAAACCCCGAAAGTTTTTTGTCTAACTTTCGGGGTTCATATCATAAGCCCCGACATCGTGCGGTCCCGAATGGGTAATCCGCCAAAGAAGAGATATTCGGTCGGGATGATGTGACTCGAACACACGACCCTCTGGTCCCAAACCAGATGCGCTACCAACTGCGCCACATCCCGATACCAAGGAAGACTGTTCCAAGGGATTGCAAAGGTAATTTCTTTTTCGGGAAAATCAAACAGTCACACAAACCACAATACGAAGGACTCGGCCGATATTGGACAGTCCTTTCGCAAATAATCCTTATCTTTGAAGCAAATCCATGCACGATGATCATTCAAGCCAACGGAATAAAGAAGAGTTTCGGTTCATTGCAAGTGCTCAAGGGCATCGACTTCTCCGCAGAGAAAGGGGAAGTGGTTTCAATTATGGGCGCTTCCGGAGCCGGGAAATCCACCCTCCTGCAAATTCTTGGTACGCTGTCAACCCCTGATGAGGGGACATTGACGATAGACTCAACCCCGGTTCTTGAATTGGGAAGCAACGCTCTTTCAGCCTTCCGCAACAAGAAAATCGGATTCGTGTTCCAGTTCCACCACCTGCTTCCGGAATTCACTTCCGTTGAGAATGTGATGATTCCGGCTCTCATAGCCGGGAGAAGCGAAAAAGAATCAAGAGAAGAATCCTGCCGTCTTCTTGACATGCTCGGGCTTTCCGAAAGGTACTCCCACAAGCCGTCCGAGCTCTCTGGAGGAGAACAGCAGAGAGTGGCGATAGCCAGGGCACTTGTCAACAATCCGGCCGTACTTTTCGCCGATGAACCTTCAGGCAACCTTGATTCCGCTACAAAACAGGAGCTGCACTCTCTTTTCTTCAAGTTGCGCGACACTCTCGGACAGACCATCGTCATAGTCACCCATGATCCGGACCTTGCGTCCCTTTGCGACAGGCAACTTTTCATGAGGGACGGACTCATTGAATCCCAGACGACCAGATGAGCGAATTCCGCTTCAAGCGTTTCAGTGTGAAGAATGACCGGTCCGCCATGAAAGTCAATACGGACGGGGTTCTTCTTGGGGCATCGGTCATACTGGATGAACGTCCTTTAAGAGTGCTTGACGCCGGAACCGGCACAGGAACGATCGCTCTAATGATCGCCCAGCGGCTGGAAGAGAAAGGGCTTCTGGATCAATCTTCCATTCTGGGAATAGACATTGACGCTGATTCCGCAGAAGAAGCCGCGGAGAATTTCCGTTCATCTCCATGGAACGCCCAAATGGAAAGCAGACATATTCCGCTCTCCCAGTGTGACGGGATCTTCGATCTCATCGTGTCCAATCCGCCATACTTCGACTCATCTCTTCCGAATCCTGATTCCCGGAAAAAACTCTCACGGCATACTCTTCCGTCCGAGAAAGAAAGCCGTAGCGATGCCCCCCTCTCATACAGGGCCCTTATCGATTATTCTGAAGAACACCTTGCCGATGGAGGAATTGCAGTGATGATTCTTCCTGCTGACAAGGAGCTTGAACTGAAACGCACCGCGGCGTCTTCCGGTCTTTCGACAATAAGGATAATGAGAATAAAGACAACGCCCGGGAAGGATCCTTCAAGAATCATTGTCCACTTGAAAAAGAAGTCCCCCGCAGGAATTATTCCTACGGAGGAGACTTTAATCATCCAGGACCACGGGGAATACACACCCGAGTACAGGTCCATCGTAAAAGACTTTTACCTCTGGGGCTGATAAGGATTGCCGTTACCCCGATGAAGTCTCATGATCTGGTTGCGGCGGAACTTTTCCTCGGCGACGAACAACTTTGCGATTTTCTCGCTCGGAATCACCTTCTTGTACTTCTCAACGTATTTCGAATCGACTTCATTGGAAGTTTTCTGGGCCTTGAGATACTTCTCCATGAGGGATGTCAGCTCCTTGTCGCTCTTCTTGGCGTCCACAGCCTTCTCAAGCTCCATATAAGCCTTCATGACCTCACCCATGGTACTTTCTTTCTCTTTCTCGGCCTGATTGTAGATAGGCCAGAACTTCTCTGCCTCATTGGGAGTAAGACCCATCTCTGAGGAGAGGAAAGCGATCTTGTCGCTCTTCATCTTGTCCATCCAGGCGGAGGCGTTTCTGCCCTGCTGATTCCCGCCGAACCCGAAATTGTTCTGCGCGGAGGCCGAAACAGCTGACAAAGCCAAAACCGCAACTGCAATTGAAATTATTCTATAGATCCTCTTCATAGCTAGCGACGTATGCGAGTTGTTCCAACGAGACACCTGTCTCAATCAAGTAGTTAACAATATCCTCACCAGAGATGTCATCCTCCTCGGTGTAGTCCTCATAATAAATGGCATAAGGGTCAGTGACAGGAAGGATGGAGGCCAGCTGCACATATTCCTCTTCTGTCAGCGTCATGCTCTTGGAAGTGTTCTTCAAAATAGCGGTACCGGCAGTCACCATTATGAGGAAAGCGGCTGCCATTGCCATATACGGACGAACCCTTGTCCAAAGAGAAGGCATCGCAACCACCTTGGCGGGTGCGGTCTTTTTGCCCTCCATCTCAGAAGGGATGGATTCAAGGCGGATGCGCAAATTATCGAAATACCCATCAGGTACTCCGTAAGGCATTTTCTGCGCCTTGAGATCGTCAAGTATGCTGCTCTTTTTGTCCATATTCAATTCTTTAGACACCATTTGATGCAAAAAGTAAAATCGATTAAGAAAAAACTTCGCTTTTTCAGAGACTTTTCTCCAATTCCTCCTTTACTTTACCATAGGCGATATGGTATGAAGCCTTGAGTGCGCCGACCGATGTACCCAGCACTTCGGACATGTCCTCATATTTCATATCATCATAGTACCTCATGGTGAAAACCACCCTCTGCTTTTCCGGAAGCCGGGCGATCGCCTTCGCCAGAAGACGTTGCGCCTCATTCCCGTCGAAGTAAGGATCGTCATCTATCTTCCTTTCTGCAGCAGCATCGATCGATGAGAACGAAAGGGCGGCCCTTACTTTCTGCTTGCGCAGAAAATTGAGGGTCTCATTGGTGGCGATCCTGTATAGCCATGTAAAAAGCTGCGCATCCCCCCTGAAAGAGGGAAGCGCAGTCCATATCTTGATGAAAATTTCCTGAAGGAGATCGTCGGCGTCTTCGTGCGAATTCACAAGGCGGCGGACATGCCAGTATAGTTTTTCGCTGTAGCTTTCTACTATACCTTTGAATGCCCTGTCGCTTTGTCCTTCATTGTAAAATGCCAGTATCTCCTTGTCGGTCATTATTTGCGTTTGAGTACCTTGCGAGCGGCCTCAGCGATATGAGCGGCGTCGAGACCGTAAACCTCCATGAGCTTGGCGGGTGTTCCGGTCTGACCGAACTTGTCAGCTCCGTTGATGAACTCGATGGGGGTCGGGACCTCGCGTGCGAGGACACCGGCGATGAGTTCTCCAAGACCACCAGCCATGTTGTGCTCTTCAGCTACAACTACCGCACCAGTCTTCTTAGCAGAAGCGATGACAGCCTCTTCGTCGAGAGGTTTGATGGTAGCGATGTCAATGACCTCAGCGCTTACGCCTTCAGCCTCGAGAGCCTCGGCAGCGGTAAGGGACTCCCATACCATATGACCGGAAGCGATGATGGTTACATCCTTTCCTTCGTTCATGAGGATAGCCTTTCCGATAACGAACTCCTCATCAGCGGGAGTGAAGTTGGGAACGGAAGGACGGCCGAAACGCAGATAAACGGGGCCATCATATTTCGCTGCTGCGATAGTGGCGTTCTTTGTCTGGTTGAAGTCGCAAGGGTTGATGACAACCATACCGGGGAGAGCCCTCATGAGAGCGACATCCTCCATGGTCTGGTGTGTAGCGCCATCCTCGCCGAGGGTGATTCCTGCGTGTGAAGAAGCGATCTTCACGTTGGTCTCACCGTAGGAGACTTCCTGACGGATCTGGTCGTAAACACGACCGGTGACGAACTCTGCGAATGAACCTGCGAAAGGAATCTTTCCGGTGATTGCGAGACCTGCAGCGACGCCGATCATATTGGCTTCAGCGATTCCGCACTGGATGAACCTTTCAGGGAACTCAGCGGCAAAGGCGTCCATCTTGAGGGAACCTTTGAGGTCTGCGGTAAGGGCAACAACCCTTGAATCGGCCTTTCCGGCCTCGAGAAGGCCTACACCGAATCCGCTTCTGGTGTCCTTCTTGCCTGTATCTATGTACTTCTTCATGATGTCTAAGGATTAAAAGTCACCCAATGTCTCCTCAAGCTGCTTCATAGCTTCTGCGCATTGGTCTGCAGAAGGAGCCTTTCCATGCCATTTGCAAGTTCCGGCCATGAAGTCAACGCCGTGTCCCATGTCAGTCTTGAACAGGATCATGACGGGCTTTCCTGATCCCTTGAAAGCCTTGGCCTGAGCGAAAGCCGCGAGAATCGCGTCCATGTCATGGCCGTCAGCTACGATGGTATTCCATCCGAAAGCTTTCCATTTCTCCTCAAGGTCGCCTTCTCCAGAAACAGATGCTACGGTGCCGTCAATCTGCTGACCGTTCCAGTCAGTCATTGCGATGAGATTGTCAAGACCATGATGAAGGGCGAACATTCCGGCCTCCCAAATCTGGCCTTCCTCGCTCTCACCGTCACCGCACATGACATAAACGAAGTTATCTTCCTTGTCAAGTTTCTTTCCGAGAGCGATTCCAGCTGCTGCAGAAAGGCCCTGTCCAAGAGAACCTGAAGCCTGAGTGATACCGGGAAGACCCATTTCTACTGAAGGGTGTCCCTGAAGACGGGTACCGAATTTGCGGAATGTGTTGAGCTCCTCAACAGGGAAATAACCTGTACGGGCAAGAAGTGAATAATAAACCGGGGTAGTGTGACCGGCTGACAGGACGAAAACATCCTCGCCTTTTCCATCACGTTTCCAGTTCTTGGGATCGTGGTTCATGACCTCGAAATAAAGCGCAGTCAGGAAATCAGCGGCGCTCATAGATCCTCCGGGGTGGCCGGAAGCGGCATTAGCGACCATCCTGACGATGTCCCTCCTCACCTGGGAGGAAATCTTCTTCAATTCTGCTGATGTAGCCATATTATGATTAAAAAATGAATTTCTTTGGTTTTCCGTGGTCTACAAATATAGCGAATATTTGCTAAAGGGCAAGGTGACCGGATGTCCGTTTCCTCGTGAGAAGATAAACCTTGGCAAAAATCAAAGTTGTTTTGCCAAACATCAGTGTTCGAGTGCCTTCTGCGCTTGTCATAGCCCTTTACCACAAAGCATTTTGTGGCTCCTTATAGCGCAAGAGAGGCGGCACTTTGTACCGTCTCTCGTATAAGGATTGAGTCTGAAGCATTAGCAAAGTTTCAAGAACACTTCCATGGCCTGATACTCCGCCATACCGAGCTTGTCATAAAGACGTGCAGTATTCTGGGTCCTCTCTTCAGCCCTCTGCCAAAACTCTCTGGGGTCATCCCCCGGGAAGGGGACGATATCCTTCTGACTCAAGTGACGGAAGATGGCATGACGCTTCTTGATGAGTTCGTCAGGCGATAGGGGAACAGCCATGTCCACTCTTGCGATTTCCCACTCCATCCATGCTCCACGGTAAAGCCAAATGTTGGTGTTCTCCAGCCAGCTCTCTCCTTCTTCCTTAAGCTGGTCTATCGCTTCCAATGCGGCTTCCGTACACACTCTGCGCGTCCCGTGGGGATCTGCCAGGTCACCGGCCATATATATCTGGTCTGGTTTCAAGCGCCTGAGCAGATCCTTGATTATGTCAAGGTCTACCTGGGTTCTGGGCATCTTGGTGACACCGCCGGACTCGTAGAACGGAAGGTCCAGGAAATGTACATTCGTATTGTCATTGAGACCGAAAGAACGGTCGGCGGAACGGGCTTCGCTGCGGCGGATAGCGCCTTTGAGATGCAGCAGTTCCTTGGGTTCCGGTTCACCGGGACGTTTTGAGTCGATTATCTTCTTCACCTCGTCAAACCGGTCTTCGAAGCCCAGCTGCTTGGCGGCATCCATGTGTTGAAGGACGACATCATCATGGACGGCAAGGTCGCCGGAAGTCTGATATGCCACATGGACATCATGTCCGTGCTCCACAAGACGGATGAATGTTCCTCCCATAGAGATCACGTCGTCATCGGGATGAGGGGAGAAGATGAGTACCTTTTTGGGGAAAGGCTTTGACTTGACGGGACGTGTAGTGTCATCGGCATTGGGCTTCCCGCCAGGCCATCCGGTTATGGTATGCTGAAGATCATTGAACACGTCAATGTTGATCTTGTCATAAGGACCGTAGAGTTCAAGCAGTTCTCCCAAGGAATTGTCCAGATAATCGTTCTGGGTAAGTTTCAGTATCGGCTTGTCGACGACTCCGCACAACCATACGACAGCTTTTCTGATGAACTTGGGGGTCCAGTTGCAATGACCGACCATCCAAGGTGAGACGACCCTTGTCAGAAGAGCTGCGGACGTCTCATCCGCAAAAAGCGTGATATTGTCGTGCCGCTGGAGATAGGTTGCAGCATATGCCGGGTCTATATCGCCTTCCACCACTTTCTGTACTGCCACGGATTTCTCTTCACCCCATGCCATGAGGATTATGCGCTTGGCGCTCATCATGGTATCGATACCCATCGTTATTCCTCCTTCGGGAGTATGGGCGATATTGCCGTTGAAGTTGCTGGCCTGACGCTTACGGGAACGATAGGAAAACCTCACCGTTCGGGTGCGGCTCTTGTCGGAAGTCCCCGCCTCGTTGAATCCCACCTGTCCGGATTCTCCTACTCCTATGACAAGCAGATCCAGCCCGCGGCTGGCCTTCTCGAATTTGGCGCAATATTCCGTGACGTCCTCGTCTTTGTCCATAAGGTCAGGGATGTGGATGTTCTCTTTTGGAATATCCACCACGTCCAGCAGTTCAGCGAAAAGCCTGCGGTTACGTCCCTGCGCCCTGTCGGTCATAGGATAATACTCGTCGATAGAGAAGACTTCGACATTCTTGAAGGAGATCTTCCCTTCCTGATAACGGCGGGTAAGCCACTTGTAAAGAGAGACTGGCGAAGCGCCTGTGGTAAGGCCCAACTTGAACTTGCGGCCAAGATTCGCCGCCTCGAAGTCTTTTACGGATTTGATGATGATGTCTGCGATGCAATCCGACGCATCTGTGGAATCGGAGAAGATCTCTGCGTTGATCTTCTCATAAGCATGGAGGATGTTGCGGGAAAGGTTCTCCTCGACAAGTCCCCCGTCTTTGGGTAAAATGAAATGTTTCATGATACTTTAGAAATTCGTGAATCTTGAAGATATGATGGTTTCGAAAATGGCCCCCCTTTCGGACGGCCATCACTTTACTAAAGATCGTTGTAATTCATGTTGAAAATTTTGAGTCCCTGGTTCACGTCTCCCGACTGTAGGCCTGCCGCGAGCCATTTGACTCTTTGCTCGGCAGTTCCGTGAGTGAAGGACTCCTCGACTGCGAATCCCTGGGATTTCTTCTGAAGGTAATCGTCTCCGATGACTGATGCACATCTGATAGCTTCCTCAAGGTCGCCCTGTTCGAGTGAGCCATAAACCTGGTTGTCATAATGTGCCCATACTCCAGCGAGATAATCCGCAAGCAGTTCAATCCTGACACTCATCTGGTTGGCTTGGGCCTGCCTCATCCTCGCCATCTGCTGGTGCGCTTGCCCGAGAACTCCGATCAGATTCTCCACATGGTGTCCTACTTCATGGGCGATTACGTAAGCATACGCGAAATCACCATCCGCTCCCAATTGTCTCTTCATTGATGAGAAGAATGAGAGGTCCAGATACAGACACTGGTCAGCGGAGCAATAGAACGGGCCCATAGATGCGCTGCCTGTTCCGCAACCGGAACGGGTCGTTCCCGTATAAAGTACCATGGTAGGAGTTACGTAGGTACCCAGGCCAGCTTGGGAAAAATATGCCGTCCAGATGTCTTCCGTTCCTGCAAGAATCTTCTTGGCGAAACTGGCGAGTTCCTGCTCTTCCTGAGTGAATTCAACGTTCGTCTGGGTTGTCTGACCCATATCAAACTGTGAAGGGTCGACCTGCTGACCGGTCAACAGATATATAAGCCCGGCTATGACTACGCCTGCTATTCCGAGACCACCTGCGACAGCGCCGCCGCTGGTACGACGATCGTCTACATTCGTGCTCTCGCGTCTTCCGTCCAATTGCATAATTCTGAAATAGTTTAGTTACATACGACATTGCATGCAAGGGACAAAAATAAAAATATTCTTAGAAAAACGGAACAAAAACAAGGATATAATAATCGGCGTTTCCGCATTTGCGGACACAAAAAACGCAAAAAGGCGGTCCCCCTTTGGGAATCGCCCTATCGCTTGTAGTTACAGGATTCCGGAAGAAACCTCTACTTGTTCTTGTTGACCTTCTCCGTTGAACCTCCGAGGACGAGCTCGGGTTTGAGGATGATGCTCTCTGCAGGATTGCCGTCAATCATGTTGACGAGTACCTCAACCGATTTCTCTCCAAGAGACTTCAGCGGCTGTACAATGTGGGTGACAGTTGTCGAATAGAGACTGTAGATATCACTCTCGTCGAATCCGACGATAGCGAGGTCATCAGGAGTCTTGAGCCCAAGATTCTTCATTGCGGAAAGTGCAAGGGCTGAAAGGGAGTAGGTGGGAAGGAAGAGAGCGTCGACACCACGTTCGACACCGTTCTTGATGAATTTCTCCACGTCTGAAGCAGCGTCACCGTAAGTGGTATAATGGACCCTGGCGTTATCGTACTTGTCATTGTCCATCATAGCCTTCCGGTAACCCATTTCCCTTTCAGAAAGGCTCGAAATGCCCAGCGTATATGATATCATCTCAATGTTACTGTAACCCTTCTTGAGAAGAAGCTCCGTTCCCATACGGCCGGCCTCGACATCATCTAGCAGGACCCTGCCCACACCTGGCATGTTCTCGACATCACGGTCAAGCAGAACAACCGGGACCTTTGCATCTATCGCCTTGTTGATTGCAGCTTCTCCTCCTGTGCAGGGAGCCACGATCATTCCGTCGATATTGTGGGCCAGTACTGCGTCAATGACACTTTCCAGCCTTTCGGAACTCTCGTCGGAACTTGCAAAGAATACCGTGTAGCCCATTGAACGGGCCTTGTCTTCGATGCATCGTGAAATACCGGCGAAAAACTTGTTGGAGATGTCATTAGGAATCACAGCTATCGCATTGGACTTGCCACTGCGAAGGGAAGCGGCCGCAAAATTCCTGCGGTAACCCAATTTCTGGGCGACCTGCAAGACCCTTTTCGCGGTTTCAGGATTCACCGGGCAGTCAAGATTACCGTCCTTGTCCCGTTTCGCGTTCATCACGAAAGACACCAAGGTTACAGATACCCCAGCCTCTCTCGCGACATCCCGTATAGTGATTCTTTTCATAGCACTGAAATTTTATAAAAACGCCTTTTAAGGGATTGTAGCGTGCAATTTAGAAAATCTTTGGCGATTATTCAAAAAAATGTCCCCGAGGGGACACTTTTTATAGATGAATTGTGATTATCCGTGGATGAAGACCGTCAGACCCGCCATTACGATCGAGACCATGCTCATAAGTTTGATCAGGATATTGAGCGAAGGTCCTGACGTATCCTTGAAGGGATCACCGACCGTATCGCCGACGATTGTGGACTTGTGGCTTTCGGAATTCTTGCCTCCGAGATGGCCTTCCTCAACATACTTCTTGGCATTGTCCCATGCTCCTCCCGAGTTGGCGAGGAATATAGCCAGTACGAATCCGGCTCCGAGTCCACCGGCAAGAAGGCCGATGACTCCAGCAGGGCCGAGGACAACTCCCACGAGTACGGGGACGATGATGGCAAGAAGTGACGGGAACACCATTTCGTGCTGGGCGGCCTTTGTGGAAATCCTGACGCAGCTTGTATAATCGGGGCGACGTTTGCCCTCAAGTATACCTGCGATTTCCTTGAACTGACGCCTCACCTCGATGACCATCTTCTCCGCCGCTCTTCCGACAGCGTTCATAGTCAGGCCGCAGAAGAGGAAAGCCATCATAGAACCTATGAATACACCCGTCAGGACGACAGGGTTCATTAGAGTGATGTTGAAATGTTCCACAATCTCGGGGATGTTCGCTTTGGCGAGCTCAGCATACTGTGAAGCAAGAGCGCCTCCCTTGTCGGCCAAGTGACCGAATCCGATCTTGATTTCCTCGATGTAAGAAGCAAGGAGAGCAAGAGCTGTAAGAGCAGCGGAACCGATAGCGAATCCCTTTCCGGTAGCCGCAGTCGTATTTCCGAGAGCATCCAGGACATCGGTCCTTTCACGCACCATCGGATCGAGTTCGCTCATCTGGGCATTTCCTCCAGCGTTGTCGGCGATAGGGCCGTATGCGTCAGTAGCAAGTGTGATACCGAGGGTTGAAAGCATACCTACGGCCGCGATGCTGATTCCGTAAAGGCCCTTGGTGATCATAGCGGGATCGAATGAGAACCCTGTAGCGAACGAGTAGGAAAGAATGATAGCGAATGCGATCGTGATGACCGGGATGGCCGTGGAGATCATTCCGAGACCGACACCTTCGATGATGACGGTAGCCGTACCTGTCTTGGAACTTTCAGCAAGCTTCTGAGTAGGCCTGTAGGAATGGGATGTATAATATTCTGTCGCCTTTCCGATGATAACTCCTGCGAGAAGTCCACTGAGGACGGAGAGAGACAACTGCCACCAGTTGGTGAATCCCAGAAGATAGAAGATGGCGAAAGTAACCACGGCGATGAGGGTCGCACTGAGGTTGGTTCCTATGCTGAGGGACTTGAGCAACTGCTGAAGACCGGCACCTTCTTTCGTCCTTACAGCGTAGATGCCGATTATTGACAGGACGACTCCGATAGCAGCGATCATCATAGGCGCATAAATGGCCTTCATCTGCATGGTCGTATCTCCGAAGAACGCAGAAGCGCCGAGTGCCATGGTCGCCAGGATGGATCCGCAGTATGATTCATAAAGGTCCGCACCCATTCCGGCTACGTCACCTACATTGTCGCCGACGTTATCGGCGATAGTGGCGGGATTGCGAGGGTCATCCTCAGGGATGTCCTGCTCGACTTTGCCGACGATGTCAGCTCCTACGTCAGCGGCTTTGGTATAGATACCTCCTCCGACCCTGGCGAACAGAGCCTGGGTGGAAGCACCCATTCCGAAAGTGAGCATCGTAGTTGTGATGACAACAAGGTTCTGTGATACGGAAGGGTCATAAACGCTCTGAAGGACCCAGTACCAGATTGAGATGTCCAGAAGACCGAGACCGACTACGGTAAGTCCCATCACAGCACCTGAACGGAAAGCAAGCTTGAGACCCGAGTTCAAAGAGCGGCTGACCGCGTTGGCTGTCCTGGCGGAAGCGTAGGTAGCGGTCTTCATACCGATGAAACCGGCAAGTCCTGAGAAGAAACCTCCTGTCAGGAAGGCGAAGGGGACCCAAGGATTCTGGATTCCGAAGCCGTAGGCCAAAATAGCGAAGAAGACGGCCAGGACGATGAAGACAATGACAACCACCTTGTACTGCTGCTTAAGGTATGCCATCGCTCCTTCACGCACATACTGTGCGATCTCCTTCATTGTAGGTGTACCTTCACTTTCCTTCATCATCTGACGGAAGAAAAGCCATGCAAAGAACAGCGCTATAAGCGATGCCAACGGCACAAAATAGAATAGAAAGTCCATGGTTTAATGGGATTTTGGTATAAACTTCGACAAATATAGTTCTTTTGACCACATCTGGATTGCCGAAGTAGTTAAAGTGTCAATTATGTGAGTTTATTAGCCAAAAATCTATACCTCATCTGATAATTTGAAGAATAGCCCCAGGGAAACTTTTCAAAAAACAAAGTCTCTGGCTTCCTGGGTAATTAACGGCAACATTTTAGTCGTTAATGACAATCCCCGGAACAGTTTGCTGTCCCGGGGATCTTGCTCCGGAAATCAATTCCGGTCGGATGACTTATTCAGCCTTGGGTGCCTCCTCTGCGGGTGCCTCGACTGCAGTTTCTGCTGCCTTCTTCGCACGGCTGCGGCGGGTGCTCTTCTTAGCTGTTGTCGCTGCTCCAAGAGCTGCCTCGTTGAAGTCTACGAACTCAACAAGTGCCATGTCAGCTGCATCTCCCTGACGGAATCCCGTATGAAGAACACGGAGATATCCACCGGGACGGTCAGCGATCTTGGGTGCTATATTGCTGAAAAGCTCCTTGACGGCTTCCTTGTCCTTGAGGTAGCTGAACACAACCCTACGTGAGTGGGTAGTATCCTCTTTGGACTTGGTGATGAGGGGCTCGACATAGCTCTTGAGGGCCTTAGCCTTCGCTACAGTGGTGTTGATCCTCTTGTGCTCAATAAGAGAAGAAGCCATGTTTGCGAGCATAGCCTTGCGGTGACCGCTCTTGCGTCCAAGGTGATTGAATGCTTTATTATGTCTCATGATTATTGGGGTACGTTAGCCTTTTTCTTTGGTTCGATATTATACTTTCTTACATCCATTCCGAATGACAGCTTCATCTTCTCGACGAGAATGTCAATCTCGTTGAGGGACTTTCTACCGAAGTTGCGGAACTTCATCAGCTCAGGCCTTGAATAAGAAACAAGGTCAGCGAAGGTGTCGATGTCCGCAGCCTTAAGGCAGTTGTATGCCCTGACAGAGAGACCCATGTCTGAAAGCTTGGTCAACAGGAGATGCCTCATGCGGAGTGACTCTTCGTCAAGTTCCTTCGAGTCAGACTCGACGGGTCCGTCAATGATGATCTTCTTGTCGTCCGTGAAAAGCTTGAAATGATATATAAGGATGTTGGCTGCATCCTGAAGAGCGGCGTTAGGAGAGATGGAACCGTCGGTAACGATCTCGAGGTTCAGTTTCTCATAGTCCGTCTTCTGCTCGACACGCCAGTCCTCAACTGTCCAGTTGACTTTACGGATAGGGGTATAGATGGCATCCACGGGAATTGTACCGATGGGTGTGTTCTCATCCCTTTCCTCCTCAGCAGCGACGAAGCCGCGGCCCTTGGTGATGGTAATGGACATTTCGAGTTTAACAGCGGGCTCAAGAGAGCAGATGTGCAGCTCAGGATTCAACACCTTGAAAGAAGACAATCCTTTGGAAATATCCTCTGCGGTAAACTCCTGCTTGCCGCTAATAGTGATGTTCGCTATCTCGGAATCCACAGAGTCGACCATCTTCTTGAAACGGACCTGCTTGAGGTTCAAGATGATCTCCTGCATTCCCTCGATGACCCCGGGAATAGTCGCGAACTCCTGGTCCACGCCCGTGATCTTGATCGAGCTGATAGCATAACCTTCCAGAGAAGATAACAGGATGCGACGGAGGGCGTTGCCAATGGTCTGTCCGTATCCAGGCTCAAGAGGCCTGAACTCGAAACGGCCAACGGTATCAGTGCCTTCGAGCATTATTACCTTGTCCGGCTTCTGAAATGCTAAGATTGCCATATTGATTCTTTTTAAGGTGTTAAATTTTACTTGGAGTAGAGGTCGACGATAAGCTGCTCGTTGATGTTCTCAGGAATTTCCTCACGTGCGGGGACGTTGAGATATTTTCCGGTGAGAGTCTTGGCATCGAACTCAAGCCATGAGTAACGTGTTGCGTTAGCGACACTGTTCTGGATAACCTCGAGGCTCTTTGACCTTTCCCTGACGGCGACGACGTCTCCAGCTTTCACCTGTGCGGAAGGGATGTTGCAGATCTCTCCGTTGAGGGCGATGTGCTTGTGGAGGACGAGCTGACGTGCAGCGGCCCTGGTGGGAGCAATACCGAGGCGGTAAACGATGTTGTCGAGACGGGATTCGAGGAGGAAGAGGAGGTTTTCACCCTTCTGTCCTGCCATACGGGAAGCCTTCTCATAAGTGCCACGGAACTGGCGCTCGAGAACTCCGTACATGTATTTGACTTTCTGCTTCTCCTTCAGCTGAGCGCCGTAGTCGGTAGCCTTCTTGGCACGTTTGCGGGCTGCTCCGTGCTGACCGGGAGCGAAATTTCTCTTCTCGAAATATTTGTCGGGGCCATAAATGGGCTCACCGAACTTACGTGCTATCTTGGTGCTGGGTCCAGTATATCTTGCCATAGCAAATCTTCTTTTAAAAATTAAACTTTACGACGGCCTTTAGGACGGCATCCGTTGTGGGGCATAGGGGTGACGTCGATGATCTCGGTAACCTCGATACCTGCGTTGTTGATAGTCCTGATAGCAGACTCACGTCCTGCGCCGGGACCCTTAACATAGCACTTCACCTTGCGGAGACCTGCGTCAAACGCGGTCTTGGAAGCATCCTCAGCAGCCATCTGGGCAGCATAGGGAGTGTTCTTCTTGGATCCGCGGAAACCGCATTTTCCTGCTGATGACCAGCTGATAACCTGGCCAAGGTTGTTTGTGAGAGAAACGATGACGTTGTTGAAGGTTGATGAAATATGAGCCTCACCAACGGCTTCGACCTTAACGACTCTCTTCTTTGCTGTTGTTGTCTTCTTTGCCATAATTCATCAATTATTTGGTTGCCTTCTTCTTGTTAGCAACAGTCTTCTTCTTACCCTTACGGGTACGGGCATTGTTCTTAGTGCTCTGTCCACGTACGGGAAGGCCGATACGATGACGGATACCACGGTAGCAACCGATATCCATCAGTCGCTTGATATTCATCTGGGTCGAAGAACGGAGCTCACCCTCGATCTTGTACTCGTTGGCGATCTCTGTACGGATCTTTGCGATCTGGGCATCGTCCCACTCGTTGACCTTGGTGTCATAATCGATACCGCACTTGTCGAGTATCTTCCTAGCTGAAGAGCGACCGATTCCGTAGATATAGGTGAGGCCGATCTCACCCCTCTTGTTGTTCGGTAAATCAACACCGGCTATTCTTGCCATAATTTATATCTGCTTTTTTGTTAACGTGTTAATCATCCAGAAAACCTGGAATAATCATATTATCCCTGACGCATTTTGAACTTGGGGTTCTTTTTGCAGATTACATAAAGTTTGCCCTTGCGGCGGACAATCTTGCAATCCTCGCTGCGCTTCTTGATGGATGTCTTTACTTTCATAATGCGAAAATTTTATTTGTATCTGAAGGATATTCTTCCCTTGGTTAAATCATAAGGTGACATTTCAACTTTAACTCTGTCACCGAGGAGAATGTGGATGAAGTTCTGCCGCATCTTCCCGGAGATATGGGCTAGTATGACGTGGCCGTTCTCCAACTCCACCTTGAACATTGCATTGGGGAGAGTCTCAACGATGACCCCGTCCTGCTCTATTGCCTGTTGTTTTGACATTAAAATACCACTTTTAATTTAAACAAAATTAATACTTGAGTCCTTCTCGATATAATCAAAGGTCGACAGCTGCTCAGCTTTACCGTTACGGACAACAACCGTCAGTTCGAAATGTGCCGATTTCTTATGATCGGAGGTATGTACTGCCCAACCGTTTCTAGCTAAGTACACCCCGCGGGTTCCCGCATTGATCATAGGTTCGATACATATTGTCATTCCGTCCAGAAGTTTCACACCGTGTCCGGGACGTCCATAATTGGGGACCCCAGGATTTTCGTGCATGTCCCTTCCGATTCCGTGTCCTTCGAGTTCACGAACGACTCCGTATCCGAATGACTCGACATAGGATTGCACCGCGTGTCCGATATCACCGGTCCTGTTGCCCGCCACAGCCTGTGCGATTCCTCTGTATAAGCTCTCCTTAGTTACCTGAAGGAGTTTCCGGGTCTCGGCGTCCACCTCCCCTACCGGGAAAGTGTACGCTGAGTCACCGTTATAACCTTTGAACAATGTCCCGAGGTCGACGGAGACGATGTCTCCTTCCTTGAGTACGTAATCCGAGGGAAAACCATGGACCACTACATCATTCACAGAGGCGCAAATGGATGCGGGGAAACCGTCATAACCGAGGAAGTTGGGAACCGCACCATGATCACGGATAAAAGTCTCGGCCACCCTATCCAACTCTTTAGTTGTCACACCAGGGGCAACCACCTTACCGACTTCCGCCAGTGTCCTTGACACCAGATTGCCGTTGATCTTGAGAAGCTCTATCTCTTCCTGTGTTTTCGGTTTTACCATCTAACGCTTTTATTATCCAAAAATTACATTCCGGAGCGACCGCTCAGACGTCCGGTCTTCATCAGACCGTCATAGTGACGCATGAGGAGGTAGCTCTCAATCTGCTGGAGGGTGTCAAGGACAACACCGACAAGGATCAGGAGGGAAGTACCTCCGTAGAAGCTTGCGAAAGCGTCGGTCACACCAAGGATCCTTGCGAATGCAGGAAGGATCGCGATAAGAGCGAGGAAGATGGAACCGGGGAGGGTAACCTTTGACATGATTGAGTCGAGGTACTCTACGGTCTTCTTACCAGGCTTTACTCCAGGTATGAAGCCACCGTTCTTCTTCATATCTTCAGCCATCATGGTCGGATTGACTGTTACGGCTGTATAGAAGTATGTGAAGATAACGACGAGGATTCCGAATATGAGATTGTACCAGAAACCGGTATAGTTACCGAGGGTAGCGGCGAGACCACGGGTAGCATCCCATCTCGAGAAAATGAGAGGGAAGAGCATAAGGGCCTGGGCGAAGATGATAGGCATAACGCCGGCCGCATTGATCTTCAGAGGGATGTACTGGCGAACACCACCGTACTGGCGGTTTCCGATGACTCTCTTGGCATACTGTACGGGAACACGCCTGACTGCCTGGACAAGGGCGATAGCCGCAACGAAGACCAGGAAGAGGGCTACGAGCTCAACGACGAGCATGAGAGGACCACCGCTTGTGGTGGTGACCTTCTCACCGATTTCAGCCGTGAGGGCGTAAGGCAGACGTGCCACGATACCGATCATGATGATGAGGGAGATACCGTTTCCGATACCACGGTCGGTGATTCTTTCACCAAGCCACATCACGAACATTGATCCTGCCATGAGGATGAGGGTACATACGATGTTGTATGAGAAGTTGCTCCAACCGAGCTCGTTGACAGCCACGAAAGCCTGTCCGGGAATCTGGTTGTGGACCTGTGCCATGTAAGCAGGGCACTGGACGGCCAGAATGAGGATGGTCAGGTACCTGGTGAGCTGGTTGATCTTCTTACGGCCGCTTTCGCCCTCCATCTGGAGTTTCCTGAAGTAGGGAACGAACATGCCGAGAAGCTGCACTACGATGGATGCCGAGATATAAGGCATCACACCGAGGGCGAAGATCGAAGCGTTACCGAATGCGCCGCCGGAGAACATGTTGAGGAGGCCGATAAGACCTTCCTGTGTGCTGCTCTGAAGGCCGGCGAGAAGCGTTGCGTCAATACCGGGAAGCACGACGAAACAACCCAAACGATAGACGAGGATCAAGAGAACCGTGTAAACGATCCTCTTTTTCAACTCTTCGATCTTGAAGATGTTCTTGATTGTCTCGATAAACTTCTTCATCTCTTATTCTTCAACGATAGTAGCTTTTCCACCAGCTGCCTCGATCTTTGCGAGAGCAGTCTTTGAGAATGCATCAGCTGAAATCTCAAGAGCGGCGGTGATTTCACCGTTGCCGAGAACCTTCACGAGATCCTTGGGAGATACCAGTCCGGCGTCAACCATGGTGTCAAGAGTGATGACATTGGTTCCGAGAGCCTCAGAGAGAGCCTGGAGAGCAGCGACATTCACAGGACGGAATTCAACCCTTGTGGGATTCTTGAAACCGAACTTGGGAAGTCTCCTCTGGATAGGCATCTGTCCACCCTCGAAGCCGATCTTGTGCTCGTAACCGGCACGGGCCTGTGCACCTTTGGTACCACGGGTAGCGGTGCCACCCTTACCGGAACCCTGTCCACGTCCGACCCTCTTGGAGTTCTTTGTAGAACCTTTTGCAGGTTTTAGATTATGCAGATTCATTTCTTAGTTCCTCCTTAAATTATTCGTCAACTTCTTCAAAAACCACGAGGTGAAGAACCTTCTGAAGCATTCCTGTTGAAACAGGGTTCTTCTCAACCTCTACAGTCTGATGGAGTCTGTGGATTCCGAGGGACTTGAGATTTGCAATCTGCCTCTTTGTCGCTCCATTCTTGCTGACTACCTGAGTAATTTTGTATTTTGCCATAGCTATCTCCTCCTATCCGTTAAATACCTTGTTCATAGGAATTCCGCGAAGACCGGCAACGGTATAGGCGTCCCTCATCTCAGTAAGAGCTGCGACAGTAGCCTTCACAAGGTTGTGAGGGTTGGAAGAGCCCTTGGATTTGGCGAGGACGTTCTGTATTCCTACAGACTCGAAGACAGCACGCATAGCACCACCGGCCTTTACACCGGTACCGGGAGCAGCGGGTTTCATGAACACCTCAGCTCCGCCGAACCTTGCGGTCTGCTCGTGAGGGATGGTCTTGTTGATGACAGGAACCTTAACGAGATTCTTCTTTGCATCCTCGACACCCTTCTGGATAGCAGCGGTAACTTCATTAGCCTTACCGAGACCGTATCCTACGATACCGTTCTCGTCTCCTACAACCACGATGGCTGCGAAACGGAAATGACGTCCACCCTTGGTAACCTTGGTTACCCTATTGATGGCGACCAGTCTGTCCTTAAGTTCAAGATCAGAGGTCTTTACTCTGTTAACATTTGCTTTTGCCATAGTGCCGATTAGAATTTAAGGCCGCCTTCACGGGCAGCGTCTGCCAAACTTTGTACTCTACCATGATAAAGGTAACCTCCACGGTCGAAAGCGACCTCGTTGATACCCTTGGCGATTGCACGCTCAGCGACTGCCTTTCCGACGATAGCTGCTGCGTCCTTACCGTTCTTGCCTTTGCACTCTGCTGCAAGGCCCTTGTCATTAGATGCTGCCGCTACAAGAGTCACACCCTTCTCATCGTCGATGACCTGGGCATAGATCTGCTTATTGCTCCTGAAGACAACCAGACGGGGCCTCTCGGCTGTACCGTTGACGTGCTTGCGGATGCGGTAGTGAATCCTTCTTCTTCTTTCTATTTTAGTCAATGCCATAATTCTTTCCTCCTAATTATTTAGCACCTGCGGTCTTGCCGGCCTTCCTACGAAGCTGCTCGCCGACGAACTTGATACCCTTGCCCTTATAAGGTTCAGGCTTGCGGAATGAACGGATCTTGGCAGCGACCTCTCCGAGAAGCTGCTTGTCAGCGCTCCTGAGGATAAGGACGGGGTTTTCACCCTTCCTGACCTGAGCGGCCTCAGCTTTGACTTCTGCGGGGAGAAGAAGCTGGATGTCATGAGAATAACCGAGAGCGAAAGTGAGGAGCTGTCCCTGCACATCGACGCGGTAACCGACACCGACAAGTTCCTGTTTTACTTCAAAGCCCTTGGAAACACCCTCAACCATGTTGTGCACGAGAGCCCTGTAAAGGCCATGCATTGAACGGGAGCGGGGTTCGTCATCGGGGCGGGTGAACTTGATCTCATTGTCCTCAACGGTGAGTTTGATTGAAGGGTCAACCTTCTGAGAAAGCTCACCAAGAGGTCCTTTAACCTTTACAACGTTGCCGTCTTCAACTTTGATGCTGACTCCGGACGGAAGGCTTACAGGTAATTTACCAATTCGTGACATTATCTGTTCCTTTTAATAATATTAATAAACATAGCATATAACCTCACCACCGACGTTGAGATCTTTAGCCTCTTTGTCTGTGATAACGCCCTTTGAAGTCGTAAGGATGGCAACTCCGAGTCCGTTGAGGACGCTAGGCATGTTGTCAACGTCAACATACTTCCTCAGACCAGGTTTTGAAATACGGTCGATTCCCTTGATTGCGGGAGCCTTTGTCTGGGGATGATACTTAAGAGCGATCTTGATGGTGTTTCCAGGGGTTCCCTCAATAACCTTGTAAGTGAGGATGTAACCCTTCTCGCAAAGAATCTTGGTTATCGCAACCTTCAGTTTTGATGAAGGGATCTCGACAACCTTCTTACCAGCACGGTAAGCATTACGGATCCTTGTTAGATAATCTGCAATTGGATCAGTCATTTCTTTTGTCTTTTGGGGACCGGCGCTCGCGCGCCCGATATCCTAATTGTTAATAAATAATGTTATATGTTCTGCCGGGGATTCCTTTCACAAGTATCCCCAGAAGAGTTCTTATTACCAGCTAGCTTTCTTTACACCGGGGATCAAACCGTTGGAAGCCATCTCACGGAACTGGATACGGCTGAGGCCGAATGCCCTCATATATCCCTTGGGACGTCCGGTAAGGGAGCAACGATTGTGGAGACGGCAAGGGGAAGAGTTCTTGGGGAGCTTGTCAAGAGCTGCCCAGTCGCCAGCTTCCTTAAGAGCCTGCCTCTTCTCGGCATACTTAGCAATTAATTTCGCGCGTTTTACTTCGCGGGCTTTCATTGATTCTTTTGCCATTGTGACTCTTTTTGATGTTTATAAGCTAGTTGTTATGTTTCTTGAACGGGAGACCGAAAGCTTTGAGGAGAGCGTGAGCCTCTTCGTCAGTCCTGGCGGTGGTCACGAAAGTGATCTCCATTCCATGGATCTTGGGGTTCTTGTCCATGTCGATCTCGGGGAAGATGATCTGCTCCTTGAGTCCGAGGGTGTAGTTTCCACGGCCGTCCATCTTCTCAGAAATACCGTTGAAGTCACGGATACGAGGGAGAGATACACGGATGAGCTTCTCGAGGAACTCATACATCTTGACATCACGGAGGGTGACCTTGGTACCGATGGGCATGCCCTTACGGAGTTTGAAGTTGGACACGTCCTTGGTTGATGAGGTGATGACAGCCTTCTGTCCGGTGATGAGGGAGAGCTCTTCAGCAGCCTCTTCAACGAGCTTCTTGTCCTGGGTGGCGTCGCCGACACCTTCATTGATGGTGATCTTGACAAGCTTGGGAGCCTGCATCACTGTGGTATAGGAGAACTGCTTCATCAAAGCAGGAACGATCTCCTCTTTGTAGACCTTCTTGAGGGTAGGTACATAACCTGCGGGAAGTGCCTGAACCTCTGCGGGTGCGTTTTTCTTCTTTGCCATAATTACTTGATCTCCTCTCCAGATTTTTTAGCGATACGTACCTTCTTTCCGTCCTCGAACTTGTATCCTATACGGGTGGGAGCACCAGTCTTGGGATCAACGAGCTGGACATTGGAAATATGGATAGAGCCTTCCTGCTTTACGATGCCGCCCTGAGGCTGCTTTGCATTGGGCTTGGTATGCTTGCTTACCATATTGATTCCTTCAACGATGACACGGTCTTTGTCCCTGAGAACCTCGAGGACCTTACCTGTCTTACCCTTGTCGTTACCGGCGTTCACAAACACGGTGTCGCCTTTCTTTATGTGAAATTTCTTCATGACTGCAGTTTATTAAAGGACCTCAGGTGCCAGTGAAACGATCTTCATATAGTTTTCACGCAGCTCCCTGGCCACAGGGCCGAAGATACGTGTTCCGCGGAGCTCTCCAGCATTGTTGAGGAGAACGCAAGCGTTGTCGTCAAAACGGATGTATGATCCGTCAGCACGACGGATTTCCTTCTTTGTGCGTACTACGACAGCCTTGGTTACTGAACCCTTCTTGGCGTCGCCGCCGGCGATAGCGCTCTTGACAGCTACGACTATCTTGTCGCCGACTGTTGCATAACGGTGGTTGGTACCTCCAAGTACACGGATGCAGAGAACCTCCTTTGCACCGCTGTTGTCAGCCACCTGTAAACGTGTTTCCTGCTGTATCATTGCTTACTTGACTTTTTCTACGATTTCTACTAATCTCCACCTCTTAGTCTTGCTGAGGGGGCGGGTCTCCATGATGCGGACTGTATCGCCTACGCTGCACTCGTTCTTCTCATCCTGAGCGACGAATTTGGTGGTCTTCTTGACGAACTTTCCGTAGATAGGGTGCTTCTCTTTGATCTCGACAGCTACGATGATGGTCTTGTCCATCTTGTTGCTGACCACAACACCTATTCTTTCCTTACGAAGATTTCTTTCCATACGGCCTGATTATTTCTGATTTTCCTTTTCGGCCAGAACGGTCATCATACGGGCGATGTCCTTTCTTACCTTCTTAAACTTTGAGGTATCCTCCAGAGGAGAGATAGCGTGGTTGATCTTGTCAGTGTCAAGATTTGCCTTCTCAAGAGCAATGCGATCCTTAAGATCAGCTATTGACATTTCGCGAACTTCTGCAATTTTCATTGTTGTCTCTCCTTAATATTATTCAACATAGTCCCTGCGGACGACGAACTTGGTGGCTACAGGAAGCTTGGCAGCGGCAAGGCGCATGGACTCCTTCGCTATCTGCAGTGAAACACCTTCAGCCTCGAAGAGGATACGGCCAGGAGTGATAGGGCATACAAATCCCTGAGGGTCACCCTTACCCTTACCCATACGGGTTGAAAGAGGCTTCTTTGTGAAAGGCTTTGCAGGGAAGACCCTGATCCAGATCTGGCCCTCACGGTTCATATGACGTGAGATAGCCTGACGGGCAGCCTCAATCTGCTGCGCAGTAAGCCAACAATTTTCGAGGGTCTTGAGACCGAAAGATCCGAAGGCGAGCTGGTTGCCCCTCTGGGCGTTCCCCTTCATCACACCTTTCTGTTCCCTTCTGAATTTGGTTTTCTTCGGTTGTAACATTGCTGTATTACTTTTAAATTATTTCCGCTTTTCCCCTAACTTTCTGAGAATCAGCTGGTTGGGCGAACTTCTCCTCAAATTTGGGACTGCAAAGATAGTCATTTTTTCTGGATTTGAAAGAATATTTGAAAAATTTTTCAACTTTTTCGACACAAAAATTTGCAAGTCATACTTCGAATTTTCAAACACTTACAACATGTGGCAAAATTTTTTCGATTGCATTTTCGACATGACGGCAACAGGGTAAAAAAGACCTTCCCCATAGTTGTCGGAACAACTGATTTCCATCGCGGCCTTTTTTCAGCACATTATTTGCAAGTAACGGCAACGATGACAAAGAAATCCGCATACTTTATCGTCCTTTTGGCGACATCTCTCCTGTCCTTGCTGTTGACCGGAGGTGAATGCCGCGCCCAACTCAGGGGAAACTTCATGGAGTATCAGGTCGTGGGGCAGGACACCGTTTACTTCGACTTCCTTACCCCTTCCAGGGTCTGGGTCAGGCAACCCAAGCAGAAAGGACGGGAATGGAGGAAGTACTACCGGCTCGTCCACAACTTCAGCAAAGTATACCCTTATGCGATTGAGGCCAAGGACCTGATGATGGAGGTGGACAAGACCTTCGACGAGAAAGATCTGTCAAGGAGGAAAAAGGACAAATACATAAATTCCATCCAAAAGGACCTTCTGGACAGATACGAGCCGGTACTCAAACAGATGACGGTTTCCCAAGGCAAAGTCCTCATCAAACTCATTTCAAGGGAAACGGGACTTACTCCATATGATATTATAAAGAACTACAAGAGCAGCGTCGCTGCTGGCTTCTGGCAAGGAATAGCCAAAATGTTCACAGGAGACCTGAAGGTTGCATTCGACCCACAAAAGGACGAGGACCGTGCGATAGAAGAACTTGTCCAGATATGGGAAACGGACGATTTCGCCGGCTTCTACTGGTCTATTTTCGGGGAATACCCCAAAGTCCCGGTGCTTCCTACAAGCAAAAAGAAGGGAAAAGGCTGATTTCTTCCCGAAAATAAAGTACCTTTGCCGCAGTTACCGCAGAAAAGGTTGCTGCGGTTTTTATTTTGCAATAAACGAACAACAAACAATATCCCCAAAATGTCTCTCTACATTCCAAAAGATTACAAGAACCTCCTCGGCTCAGTTGAGAATACTGAAAAGGCCATCAAAGCCGTGAAGGACATGTTCCAGGTGAACCTGTCCGCACAGTTGGCCCTGCTTAGGGTCACCGCTCCGATGGTGGTCCTTTCCGGAACAGGACTCAATGATGACCTCAACGGAGTAGAGCGTCCCGTATCTTTCCCCATCAAAAGCCTGGATGAGCAAAAGGCTGAAGTCGTTCACTCTCTCGCCAAATGGAAAAGGGTTAAACTCGCAGAGCTCGGAATTGAACCCGGAAGGGGCATCTACACCGACATGAACGCCCTTCGGCCGGACGAGGACCTCGACAACATCCATTCCATCTATGTTGACCAGTGGGACTGGGAGAAGGTCATACGTCCGGAAGACAGGAACATAGATTTCCTCAAAAGGACCGTCAAGAGAATCTACGAAGCCGTAAAGGTCACCGAGAACAAACTCTACGTAGAGTTCCCCAACATCGTACCGAAACTGCCTGACGAGATATTCTTCATCCATTCTGAGGAACTTCTCAGGATGTATCCCGACCTGTCCCCGAAGGACCGCGAAAACGAGATAACCAGCAAATACGGCGCAGTATTCATCATCGGTATTGGCGGCAAACTCTCCGACGGCACCATCCATGACGGCAGAGCCGCCGACTACGACGACTGGAGCACCCCCACACCTGACGGCTACGAAGGACTGAACGGAGACATACTCCTTTGGAATGATGTCCTTGACTCGGCTTTCGAGATCTCCAGCATGGGAATAAGGGTCGACAAGGACGCCCTCTTAAGGCAGCTCGCAATAAGGGGACAGGAATGGAAAAAGGATCTCTATTTCCACAAAAGACTTCTTGAAGGAAGCATTCCTCAGACAATCGGAGGAGGTATCGGGCAGTCCAGGCTTTGCATGTTCCTCCTGAGGAAAGCGCATATAGGTGAAATCCAATCATCAATCTGGCCAGAGAGCATGGTTAAGCGATGCCACGAGGCCGGAATCGAGCTTGTATAAGAAAGTTCAGGCACCTTCAATCGAATGATGAAGATGCCTGATTTCTTTTTGTGGCGTCGGAACACGGTTAACGGACTCTGTCCGGATGGTACACTATGGTCGCTCTTCTTAGAGTGGTCATCCTGACAGGAGATGATTCAGCCGAACGGTTGTGGTGTTCACTTTCGAAGTTTCCCGACAACATTTTGCGTGCAAGCTCACCCATGTCCTGAATATAGTTTATCCCGTACATGGACTCTTCCTGTCCGAAATGACCGGTGTAGATATGGGTTATGTGCCTGGTGGACATATAGCCGATCATCTTTTCAACCTGACTCAAATACACTGAAATCGGGTTGTCAAATGCCCCGAACTGGAGCCATACCTGTCCTGTGCCGAAACAGTCTCCACTATAACAGTTTCCCGTGTCATAATCGCAGTATATCATTCCGCCAGCAGTATGGCCGACGATTTCCAGAGCCTGGATACTCTTCCCACCGAGCTTGAACACGTCTCCGTCTTTCACATAATGGACTTTCCCTTTGTAGTTCCTCTGTATTTGCGAAAGATTCTCTTTTTCGTTGACATATAGTTCTTCGAACTGGTTCATGGCCCCAAGATGGTCGCCATGGGTGTGGGTAAGAAGAAGGATCACCGGTTTGTCGGTGCATTTGCGGACAAGGGACATAAGGTCATAATCCTTGTCACCGGCGTCAATGACAACCGCTTTCTTTTTGCCTACAACAACATACATGGATGACATATTGGGAGCATCCCTGTAATTGATTTTATAAGTTCCCTTCTCTATCTTGTCTACGGTGACCTGTTCGTCATGATAGATGTTCTGGGCGGAAAGGGAGAATCCGGCCAGAGCAATCAGAGACAGAAGCATTATTCTTTTCATCGGTTATGGTGTTTTGTGTCAAAATCGAAGGGTGATCCCCATCCTTAAAAAAGGAACCACCCCGCAATATAGTGATAAACTCAGGAATAATCAGTGAGTAGCGTCGTGTATCATATCCAGAAGACCGTTCACTATGGCGCTTTCCGCGAATCCCTGCTTGTAGCGGGACGTAAGCACCTCAAAAGTCTCGGCGCCATAGGATTCGTCATCCGGAATATATCCACCGTATCCTAATCCTTCGACATATGATAGAGTTGTCATCATAGTCCTGGAATACGGGGATTCCCTCTTCAGGCGTACTGCAATAGGATTATACACTTCCGCCGCCACTGCTGTGACGGGGATGTCATCAATCATCAGAAGGGCCAAACCGATATTTACAGGATCCGCATCCTCATACTGACCCGTATAACCGGCACGGCCTTCATTGTTGAGCAGCCTTCTCCCTGGTACGCTGACCGTCTTTCTGGCAGCATTTATCGTGACTGAAGACTCGAAACGCCTCATCTGCTGGATGACATACTTCACCTCTTCCCCAAGTATCTGCCCGTAACTTTCGATCATCCTCTCCTGCTCTCCAAGAAGTCTTTGCACCTCAGGCTTTGTACGGTCAAGGCCTTGACCTCCGGGAGGCATTCTGTTGGATATGTCCTCCCCACGTGCAGCATAATCAGCGATCCTTATGTCCCGTAGATCAAATGTCTGCTGGAAATATATCGGGTTCTGGTCTCCGGCGGCACCGGAGGCGAAGCTGGCGACAAAGTCTTCTCCATATTTGCTTTCGATATACCTTTCAGCAGCTCCCGGGAAATCGGCACTTACCTTGTCGGTGTTGCCTGTTATGACGGCATGCATCGCATAATTGAAGTAGGTCGCTATAGGCTTTCCGTCCAAACCCTCGAAATATATTACAGCAACGGTCTTGTCGGACTTTCCGTCATAATCAGGGCCTTCCCACCAAGTCCCCCTCTCGGGATCGAAAAGGTCCCTTTTGACATTTAGATAGGAGACTCCGCTTCCGTATCCGACTTTTGCAGGAGCAAGCCTTGATACAGCATCCTTCAGACCTTCAAAAACCCTTTTGCCCACCTCATCCGAAGAGACTGATGAACCGGAGTGGGTATGTGTGCCGTTATAGAGAATATTGCCAACGGGTATCCCCAGTTCCTTCGATGCCATCTGGTCGACATAGGAGGCTACGGAAGAATTGACCGCTCCGGCATCAAATGTTATGAAAGCCGCTTTTGTAGAGCCGTTACCGAAAGCGATGATCCTTGCATAGCAATGATCAAGGATTCCCTGAGAGGTCGGTGGAAGATCTTTTTCCAACGGAGTGATGTCAACTCTTGCCGCAGCGGCGACCAGCTGCCCTCTTGGGCCCTTCTGAGCGTTAGAGACTATACCTGAAGTCAAAAACGCCAACAGACAAAAAGAAATTGTTACGAGGCGCATATGGTTGGTTTTTAGTTTTATGTGTTGCAAACGGACTCTTTGTCCTCACGGGAAGAAGAAACCTACTTGACGACAAGTATTTCTCCCGATACAGAGTCGAAGACCATATAAGGTGAGGAATCCATCCAATCCTTGAGCACAAGCAGCCTGCCCCCGGATTCCAGTTCCATGTCCACTGATGTATGGAAGTGCCCGAAAATGAAATAATCCACTCGCTCCGCTTCGCCACGCCCGTTCTGGAATGCATCAGCCCATTTGTACAGAGGTTCATCCGTGCCCTTGAAAACATATTCGACATTCTTCGCAAGACGGGAACTCTTGGACCAACCTTGTCCCAATCTGAAAGCGAACCACGGATGCAGGCCGCTGAAGCATTTCTGAAGGAAGCGGTTATGGAAGCACCAGCGCATGATCTTGTAACCGTGCATACCGGGACCGAGCCCGTCGCCATGGCCAAGACAGAAAAGCTTATCTCCTATTTTGCAGACATGAGGCTGAATGAGCCTCTCCATTCCCAGACTTTCAAAATAGTCGTAGCTCCAGATATCGTGATTGCCTTGGAAAAAGTACACTTTGACTCCGCTGTCCATGAGGGAAACAAGTGCTGCGAACACTCTCACGTAACCCTTTGGCACCAGATCTCTGTATTCATACCAGAAATCCCAAATGTCCCCCATCAGATACAGGGCCTCGGTTTCTTCAGCAGGGATTGAACGCAAGAAAGCGACGAAGCGCTCCTCCCTTCCCTTCATGTCCTTGACATCAAGTCCGAGATGGGCGTCCGCCACAAAATATGAGTATCTTCTTGCGGTCATCCGAGGCCTATGCGAAGATGAGTATCAGAAGAGCTACAATGAAACAGTAGAGCGCGAACCAGGAAAGGCGGGCTTTCTTCACGATGGCGATCATCACCTTGCATGCGAAAAAGCCGGAGATGAACGCGAAAATGAAACCGAGAATCAGAGCTGCGGCTCCTACCCCGTCTCCGAACGATGCTTCACCGGTGGCCACCTTGAGAAGGTCAAGTGACTGTTCTCCGATGATAGGAATAAGTACCATAAGGAATGAGAACTGAGCCATGACTTCTCTCTTGACTCCGGAAAGGAGACCGGTAGCGATGGTGGTCCCACTTCTGGAAAGACCAGGGACTACCGCGCAAGCCTGTCCGACTCCCACAACGAAGGACTGCCAATAAGATATACCGTTCCTGTAATTGTTTTTACGGGTCCAAGGGAAATTGATCCTCTTTCCTACCTGATCGGAGAAGAGAAGCAGAAGAGCCGTTACAATCAGACCATACGCCACATGGGTAAGGGTATTCCCGAACATTGCCTCTACTTTGTCCTTGAAAGCGAATCCTACGATCGCCACGGGAATCATTGAGAACAGTATCTTGCAGATATAATCCGTCTCATCGTTGTATTTGAACTTGAAAAAGCCCTTCAGAAGGGTCCATATCATGCCCCAGAATACAACTATCGTACTGAGCACGGTAGCGAAATGGACCGTAACCGTGAAATCCAGGAAACCTTCTGCGTCAACGCCTAGAAGTTCCTTGAATATCATAAGATGTCCGCTGCTGCTAACAGGAAGAAACTCAGTCAAACCTTGGACTATTCCAAGGAGAATAGCTTGCCACCACTCCATAATCTCAAATAAAAGTCAATGGTTCAGTATCACTTCTTGTCCTGGCCTTTGCCCTCTTTGAAAGAGCCCATGATCGCGAGAATCTCAATCACGACTCCGCAAATGATCACAAGAGGAGCTGCCACCAGACGGCGGAAGTCAAACATGTCATAATTGAAGACCGAAGGGTCGGAACTTCCACCACCGGCCATAAGTATGAACCCCGCTACCATCACGAGGAAACCTACTATCAGGAATTTGACCCCCTTGGGAGTCATAGCGAATTTCTTGTCGTCCATAAATCAATAATATAACTCGTCATTTGAAAGGGAAACAAGCTTCCCTACGACGAAATAGGTGCTGACAACACAAATCACCAGTCCCGAAACTATCACTATCCCGATGACGAGAAGAAGAAGGTCGAGTCTGAATATGTCAAAGAGTTGAGGGAACTCATTCCTAACGAAGAAGAGTATTCCCAGAAGCATGATTATCGCCAAAAATGCGGAGAAAAGACCCATAAGGGCGGACTTGGCCAGGAACGGCCCCCTGATGAAGGACTTAGTGGCTCCTACGAGCCTCATCGTATGCACAGTGAATCTCCTCTCATATACGGTAAGCCTCATCACATTGTTGATAAGGACAAACGAGATGAAAAGAAGAATTGCTATCGCGATACCCAGAACGAGGGAGATTTTCCGGAGATTGGCGTTCAACTTTTCCACCAATGATTGCTGGTACACCACCTCCTCGACCAGAGGGGACTCCATAATCTTGTCCTCTACGACCTTCAGGCTGTCGGCAACCACATAATCCGCTCTTAGGGTGAGGTAGAATGAAACGGGTATCGGGGAAGTCTCAAAAACCTTCAGGAAATCCTTTCCGAGCATGTCCGACATCTCCTTCTCTCCCTGTTGCCGGGAAACCAGCTGGGTCGCTTTGATGAAAGGAAGAGCGTCGAGTGTTTCCTTGTAACCGTAAGCCGCATCTTCGGTGACTTCGGGTTTCATCAGGACAGATACCTGCATGTTCTCCTTGAAATAATCCGAAACACTCTCCGTATTCACAAGAAGCATTGATGCCACGCCCACCAGAAGAAGCACCAGACTGATGCTGATCACTGATGAAAAGTAAGCGTTAGCTATTCTTCTACGGATTATTTTCCCTTCTCCTCGCATAATTGACCACTTTCAGAAAAGGACACAGTCCTCCAAATTGACCTCAAAGATAGTGAAATATCGAAATATCGAAAAAATTTCTTACCTTTGTTGAGATTTTTTGAGGTGTTCCGGCTCCGTTGCCGGACGTTGTCCAAAGAATCGTGTTCAATCATGGGAGAGTCCGCAAAAAGAATAATGTTCGTCAACTCGGAGATATACCCTTATCTTCCCGAGAATCACATCGCTGATATAGGCAGATATCTTCCCCAAGGCATCCAGGAAAGAAGGAAAGAGATCCGTTCTTTCATGCCCCGCTATGGATGCATAAACGAAAGAAAAAACCAACTTCATGAGGTCATTCGCCTATCCGGCATGAACATCATCATCAATGATGTCGACAGGCCTCTCATCATAAAAGTCGCGTCAATTGCAGCAGCAAGAATGCAGGTCTACTTCATTGACAACGACGATTATTTCAAGCGCAAACAGATTTATGCCGATGAGAAAGGCGTTTTCTTCCAGGACAATGCGGAAAGAGCTGTCTTTTTCGCCCGTGGCGTACTTGAAACTGCTAAGAAACTCCGCTGGACACCGGACATCATACATTGCCAGGGGTGGATCACCCATATCCTCCCGCTTTTCCTGAAGAAAGTTTACCGCGAAGACCCGATTTTCGCAGGAACAAAAATCGTCCTTTCACTCTATGATGACACCCCGAAGGATCTTTTCGCCGGTGACTTCGCATCCCTCGCCAAACTCGGTCAGATATCCGACGCGGACGTAGCTCTTCTGAACGAACCTACTGGCACAAATCTTGCGAAATTAGCTGCACAGTATTCTGACGGCGTCATTATCGGCTCAGAAGGGGCTGACCAGGAGGTCATCGGATATTGCAAGGAACTCGGCCTGCCGGTTCTGCCTTTCAACAAGCAGTCCTACGAAGACGGTTCCTACATCGACGAGTATAACGGATTTTACGAACAGTTACAATGATACATCCGAACATTAACCGCAGGGTTTTCAGGCTGATGGCCTCATCTCTTGCCGCAATCTGCTGCCTGTCCTGCGTCAATGTCAACAAGGAGCTTGGCGAAGACTACATAGCCGCCAATCAGAAATTCGACATTTACACCTGCGATATAGATATCGACGACATAGAAATGCGTCAAGCGGACTCCCTTTCGGGTCTCAGCCTTTACCGTCTGACCTTCGGTGCCGTGAGAGATGAACTGTTCGGGCTCACAACCAGAGCCACAGCGTTCACTCTTGTCCCCTTGATGGACACGCTTGACTTCGGTCTCCCCGGTACTCAGGTTTTCCACGAGTTTCACTTCACAGCAGTAAGCGACTCCATTTCCACAGCGGACCCTTCACAGGCAAACATACTCCAGAAGGTGAACGTTTATGAGCTTGACAAGCCCATCGACCTCACTTCCAACAAGCAGGATGTTTCATACATTAAGAAGAGGATTACCGACGGAATCCCCATCTACAATGGCGTGGATTCTCTTTCGTTCAATTTCTCGAAGGAGTTCGGAGAAAAGTTCTTCGGAATCACACAGCACGACCTTGACACCATCACCAACTACGTGAAGAAGTTCCCCGGAATCTACATTTCAACGGATGAACCCACCGGGAACGGAGGAAGGATCAACATGTTCCGCCTGCCTATCGACGTGCAGGACGGTTACATATATGGAAGTACTGCTACCCTCAAGTTCTCAGCACAGTACAAGGACAAGGGTCTTGTTGACACCTCCTTCGTCTTTTATCTCGGCCCCACCCAAATCTACGACATGGCCGATGTGACCGACACATCTCCTACAAATTATCCTCAGCTGGCTCTTGATATCACCACTCATGAGAGCAAAAGCATGGAGGGCAAGGCAGGAGAGAACATATACTTTGAAGGAGGAAAGGGACTAAAACCGGTCATCAAGGCGAATTCCTTAAGGAAGAAGATAATAGAAGAAATCTCAAAGCATGGCGACCCTAACTCCATAATCGTCAGCAAGGCGACTATCACCATGCCTTTCGATTTTCCTGAAGATTATACTCTGATGGAGCAGTATCCCAGGATCATCAGCCCCACAACCCGTATAGTGGCCGATGATAAAACTGTGACCTTCGCCGGCATCACCGACGCTTCGATCTCCACAGAGAACCAGGGAGAAATCAACCGATCTCTTGGAGTATACGCGCCCGATATCTCCCATCATGTCCAGGAGATGGTGAAGCTCAAGAATCTCGACAAGATAGATAATTACGATGTCTGGTTCCTGGCTACCAGGGAAGAGGTCATAACCCAGAGCAACTCGAATTCATCGAACAACAACATGAGCGACTTCTATAACCAGATGGCCTATGCCAGCTATTACAACGACATGTACGGATACGGCGGATATGGCGGTTACGGTTACGGCGGTTACGGTTATGGAGGCTATGGTGGTTACGGAGGATACTCCAACTATTACAGTTACATGATGCTCGCCCAGATGTACAGTTCCGCGAACTCGGGAACTCAGCAGACCACCCAGACTCTGATGGATTTCCACAGGTTCTACAAGGGTGTACTGAAAGGTCCTGCGTCCTCAGGTGACAAGCCGAAGCTTTCTCTCACCTATGCGGTCCCTGCGGAATAGCCGACTGCAGAATACTCCAAGAAAGATATGACATCACCCCCTCGAGCCAACAGGGTGATGTTTTTTTTGTTCCTGGCCGCCTGACAAACCATATCAGGAGGTTGCCCGAATTGTACAAATGGATTATATTTGCGGAGTAAAAACTTAAATAATCATTTCATGAAAAAGACAATTCTTGCCTTGATGGCACTTTCAGCTATGATGCTGTTCGGCACAAAGATATCTGCACAGGCAAGCATCGGCTTCTACAATGGCGCACGCGCATACGTAAACTCTCTTGACGGCGCATCCGAAAACAAGAGCGGCGGAGCCTATATCGGTGGTATCAGCTTTGAGCAGAACCTCCGTGGACGCGTTCTCGGCCTCTCTGTAGGTGCTGACCTGGGTCTTGCAGCAAAGAACGATTTCTTGGACGTCAAAGACGCCACTCTTCTGGAGAGCTATCTTGATATCCCTGTACGCGCGAAACTGTTCATCCCCTTCGGAAGCGGTGCTGATTTCTCGATCTTCGCCGGCGGCGGTCCTTCTTTCTGTTTGAGTTCTAACACAAAGATAGGAGATGCTGATCCCTTCAAGAATCTTTCAGACGAGGGTTATCAGAGCTTTGACATCATGATCGGAGGAGGTATCGGTCTTGACATCATCAAGCACATCAAGCTCGCTTTGAGCTTTGACTTCGGTGTTCTCGACAGGAACAAATCAGACATGATTGAGACCCACAGCGGCGCCCTTAAATTCACTACTGCCTACATCTTCTAGGCAGAGCGTTCACAAGACTCGGAAGGCTGACCTTAGGGCCAGTCTTCTGTTTTTTGTCTTCCTGTGTCGAAAAAAAGGGCCGGACCTTTTGGTCCGACCCTGTGTAGAATGACTCTTTCGAGAATTATTTCTCTTCAAGCTTTGCAACTACATAGTTGACTGCGTCAGAAACTGTAGCGATGCTCTGTGCATCCTCATCAGGAATCTTGACATCAAATGCGTGCTCGAAAGCCATGAGAAGCTCAACAGTATCGAGCGAATCAGCACCAAGATCATTGGTGAAGTTAGCGGTTTCGGTAACTTCTGCCTCGTCAACACCAAGGTTGTCAACAATGATCTCCTTGACTTTCTTTACAACTTCTTCCTTTGTCATAACTGAGAATTTAAAGTTTATGTTTTAATTATACACTGTTTCAGCTGTATAATGCCACGCATACACAATACGCAACATATGGAATGCAAAGTAAGTGAAAAAAACCGAGAAATGAAACTTTTTGGGTAAAAAGCTACATCCTGAGAGATTCGTAACACAAACTGCATCCAAGCTTAACAGCAGCCCGCTTTTGACGTCTCCACCTCTTCTTGCCCTTCCTTGGCCAGCTTGAGCCATATCCTGAGCCCATTGATGGAATTGAGCAGATAGAACACGTACTTGATCACCATCACAACAGTATAGCTGCTCGCCTGAGCGCTGAGCAACCTGTTGGTCCAGAGCATTATCGAGAAGACATTGACAAGATTCCACAGATACCACTGGTCAGCATAAGCGAACGACATAAGTACCTGTCCCAGAATATTGAGAACGACAACCGTTGCGTCAAGAAGGATCTTGTCCTTTTCGATTTCCTGGATATATCCCGCCTTGAATTGGGCAAGATCAACCCAGTACAGGATACCGTAAGCAAGAGCCGTCCCGGCAATGAAAGCGGCGATAACCCAAATCCACTGCTTTTTGGAAAGCCTTCTTGCCTTTACCTTCTCCTTGGAATCAGCACCACGCTTGCGCCACTGCCAGAACCCGACGAATTGCATCGGCAGGAAATAGAACGCATGCTGGAGGAACTGTCCCATGTTGCCCGAATCCAAGTTCGTGAAAGCGCATATGCTGACATCAATGACTCCGAAAAGGAATGTCCAGATGTTACCATTGGCGGAGAGCACAGTATTCACGACGCCCATGACGGCGCCCAGAGCTACGATAATCTGTTTTACCGTCTGGACTTCCGGATCCTGAAGTTTGAAGATGTTGACGATTATCACAGCCGTCGCCATCCCGAAAAGGATGAACAGATTGAACCAGAAATTGAATCCTTTCTTCGTCTTTTCCATGGTTTGAACTCGTTCTTGTTTGTTATGTTCCTTTTATGGTCTATTCTTCGGAGGGGTCTTCTCCCCCATTCAAGTATGCATGGATCTTCTCAGCAAGAGAATCATTCCCCAAAAACGCTTTGAGATCATCAAGCGGAGCGGCAGCGATCCTCGCGACAGATCCGAAATGGAGAATAAGCCTCTGCTCAGTCTTCTCCCCGACTCCCTTGATCTCCCTAAGAGCGGACTCCGTCTGAGCTTTGCTGCGGAGGTTCCTGTGGAAGGTTATTCCGAAACGGTGAGCTTCGTCCCTTATCTGCTGAAGCAGTTTCAACGCAAGGGAGTTCCTGTCAATGAAAAGAGGATAGGGATCACCGACTCTTATCACTTCTTCCAGCCTTTTGGCGAGACCAACGACAGTGAGTTTGTCCGTCAGTCCGAGTTCTCCGAGCGCCTGATAAGCGAAGTCCAATTGTCCTTTGCCTCCGTCTATGACGATGAGTTGGGGAAGGTCTTCAGGATTCTCTGCAAGCATACGGGAGTATCTCCTGTTCACCACTTCCTTCATCGAAGCGTAGTCGTTTGCGCCGACAACGGTCTTGATCTTGAATTTACGGTAGTCTGACTTGGAAGGCTGCCCGCCACGGAAAACCACGCAAGAAGCTACGGGATTCGTACCTTGGATGTTCGAGTTGTCGAAACATTCCATATGAACGGGAGGGACATCCATACCTAGGGCCTTCTGAAGGTCCTCCACCGCTTTCTTGTGGAATTCCTCGGGATCGGTATGCTCTCTCTGCTTCATCGCATTGAACTGCATCTCCTTGGCATTACGGCGGCTGAGTTCCAACAGAGCCAGTTTGTCGCCTTTGACCGGGATACGGAATTCGACGCCGTCTATCTCCACATCCGGCAGGAACGGGACGATGACCTCCTTGGACAGGTCTCCGAACTTGGACTCGATTTCGGCGATGAATGTACTGAGAACCGAAGACTGTTCCTCCTCGATATTGAGTTTGAAGCCGAGATTCAGTGATTGGATGATGGATCCTCCTCTTATTCTCAAGAAATTGCCGAACGCCTCGCTGGAGTCCATTACAAGACAGAATACATCAAGTTCAGTGTCGCTTGCCGATGAGATGATGGACTTGGAGTAGTGCTTTTCAAGAGAGAGCATCTTCTCCTTGTAAACAGCCGCTCTCTCAAAATCAAGAGCCTCGGACGACTGCAGCATCAGATTCTTATAGTGCTGGATCATATCCCTTCCGCCACCCTTCAGCAGTGAAATGATTTCTGAAATGTAGACCCCGTATTCTTCTTTCGAGACCTTGCCGACACAACATCCCTGGCACTTGCCTATATGCATCTCAAGACACGGACGGATCTTGTGGCGGAGGATTGCCTGTGAATCTATCTTATGGTTGCAGGTTCTGAGCGGATACAGTTCCCTGAACAGTTCTATGAGATTCCTGGCATGAATGACTGAACTGTAAGGCCCGAAATACCTTGACCCGTCCTTGACGACTTTCCTTGTCAGGAACACCTTCGGGAAATCGTCAGCAGTCACACATATCCACGGATAAGTTTTGGAGTCCTTGAGCAGGATGTTGTATTTGGGCTTGTACTGCTTGATGAGATTGTTCTCAAGAAGCAGAGCATCCGCCTCAGAGTCCACTACAGTGAACTGTGCATCAGCAATCCTTGAGACAAGTAGCCGTGTCTTGCGGTTCAGCCTCTCCGGATCCACGAAATACTGTGCTACTCTTTTGTGGAGGTCCTTTGCCTTGCCCACATATATGACAGTCCCCTCGGAATCATAATACCTGTAGACTCCGGGGGAATGAGGGAAAAGGGCTATTTTTTCTTTGACTTCCACTGCACTATGTTCACTGTTTCGCGGGAACGACCTTGGAGACTTCGTCCGCGATGGCGTCACCTCTGAGATCCCTCTTCAGAATAGTACCGTCAGGGGCGAAAAGAATGATATGGGGGATATTCTGGATGCCGTAGATATTGGTAGGGATCCTTTCTGCACCGAATATCTGGTCCCAAGGAGTCTCATAGTCCACAACCGCATCCTTTGAAGCCTGGATATCCTCATCCCAGACAGCTATGCCAACGATGTCGAAATCATCTCCATGGAATTTTTCATAGACGTCCATGAGCACAGGGACTTCAGCGCGGTAAGGTATGCACCAGGAAGACCAGAAGACGGCAAGCATATATTTGCCGCGACCGACATAATCGGAAAACTTCACTCCATCCACTTCGAAATCCGTGAACATCTTGCCTTCCGCTGTGTTGATACGCGCATCGGCCGCCTCGGCGATGATTTTCACGAACTCCGCGTCCCTTATTTCAGGGCCGAGAGTGGAGATGACCTTCTTAAGTTCTTCCGGTGTATAGTCGAAATACACGTTCTGAAGAGCATATAGTCCGATGAAATCGTTCTTGTGTTCAGCTATGGTCTTTTTTTGAAGAGACATGTACGAATCATAAGCCCGTGTCGAAGCGTCATCCTCGCCTACCACCTGATTGACAAGAGAAACTGATTTGTCGACATAGGCATTGAAAGCTCTTGTGAGGGACTTGGGATTATCGGAAGTGACCCTGGGTCTCTCACCGGAATAATCCACGAGAAGTTCGGATCCGTCTGAAATGAACTGCAGACGTCCGGCATCCGACTCAACCATTCCGAGTTCTCCCTTGGAAACGGGAACCTTCAACGTGAAGGTACCGTCCGCCACCGTTACGACGGTGTCGATTCCGGCGACAGTGATATGGACCTCAGAAGGAATTTCATCGGCTGCGAATTTGCCTTTGAGGGTCGTAGTGGAGTTGCCGCCACAGGAAACGATAGCAATGGCAGCTGCCAAGACGTAAATTGATCGGATGTTCATAGGATGTTGTTGTATTGCCTTTTGAAATCACTTAGCCTGCCCCACATGGGACAGGCTAAGGATATTATCTGCTCATTAGAGCGAAGGGGTATTACTCGGCCCTGTCACCGCTACGACGACGGTCACGGCCTCCACGACGGTTTCCGCGGTCTCCACCACGTCCGCCACGGTTCTGGCTCTGACCCTGTGCTGAAGCGGCTGCTACACCGGCGTTAGGAGAGAGATCCTTCTTTCCGTAAACCTCACCGTTGCAGATCCAAACCTTGATTCCAAGGCAACCGACCTTTGTGTTGGCGACTGCGAGAGCGTAGTCGATGTCAGCGCGGAATGTGTGGAGAGGAGTACGTCCTTCCTTGAACATTTCGCTGCGAGCCATTTCAGCACCACCGATACGGCCGCTGATCTGGACCTTGATACCTTCTGCGCCTACCCTCATTGCGGTAGCGATAGCCATCTTGATAGCCCTACGATAAGAGACACGGCTCTCAATCTGGCGGGCGATGGAATCAGCCACGATGCGGGCGTCAACCTCGGGCCTTCTGACCTCGAAAATGTTGATCTGGACGTCCTTGTTAGTAACCTTCTTGAGCTCTTCTTTGAGCTTGTCGACCTCCTGGCCGCCCTTGCCGATGATCACACCGGGCCTTGCAGCCTGGATGGTGACGGTAATGAGCTTAAGCGTCCTCTCGATGACGATCTTGGAGATGCTGGCCTTGGAGAGGCGGTTCTCCAGATACTTGCGGATCTTGTAATCTTCAGCGATCTTCTCCGCATAATTATCACCACACCAGTTAGAGTCCCAACCACGGGTGATACCGATTCTGTTGCTTATAGGGTTTGTTTTCTGTCCCATATTTATGCCTCCACTGCTGTTGGTTTCTTGACATCGAGGATGACGGTGACATGATTGCTGCGCTTGCGGATACGTCCGGCTCTACCCTGAGGGCAAGGACGGATTCTCTTGAGCGTACGGCCTTCGTCAACCATGATGGTCTTTACATATACATTTCCGTTGTCGAGCTCCCTGGCGTCCTGGGGATTCTTTGCCTCCCAGTTTGCGATAGCGCTGCGGAGAAGCTTCTCAAGACGGACTGAGGGTGCCTTCTTCGAAAATTTGAGAAGATCGAGCGCATGGTTAACTTCCTGGCCTCTCACGGTATCAGCGACGAGACGCATCTTCCGGGGAGAAGTAGGAACATCATTGAGCTTGGCTATAGCGGTCTGCTTCTTAGCCTCTTTCAGCCTTTCGGCCATTTCTCTTTTACGTTTTCCCATAATTCAATCCGTTTTGTGAATTACTTCTTATTGTTTCCGGAGTGGCCCCTGAAAGTTCTCGTGGGAGCAAACTCGCCAAGTTTGTGACCTACCATGTTCTCAGTGACATAAACGGGGATAAACTTATTTCCGTTATGGACTGCGATAGTGTGGCCGACGAAGTCAGGAGAGATCATGCTTGCGCGTGACCAAGTCTTGACGACCTCTTTCTTCTTGCTACCATCATTCATAGCAAGAATTCTCTTCTCCAGGGCTTCCTGGATATATGGACCTTTTCTTAAAGAACGACTCATAATCTCTTAAGTTTAATTCCGTTTATTTCTTTCTTCTTTCAATGATGAACTTGTTTGAAGTAGCCTTAGGATTACGAGTCTTGTAGCCCTTAGCAGGGAGACCCTTACGGGACCTAGGATGACCTCCGGAAGCACGGCCTTCACCACCACCCATCGGGTGATCTACCGGGTTCATGACGACACCACGGTTGTGAGGACGGCGTCCCAGCCACCTGCTACGACCAGCTTTTCCATAGGACTCCAGATTGTGTTCAGCGTTGGAAACTGTTCCAACAGTAGCGCGGCAGGAAACGAGCACCATCCTGGTCTCACCGGAAGGGAGACGGAGAACAGCGTGGGTTCCTTCACGAGCTGCGAGCTGAGCGAAAGTTCCGGCGGAACGTGCCATAGCGGCACCCTGTCCGGGACGGAGCTCGATGTTGTGAACGAGAGTACCAACAGGAATCTCACCAAGAGGAAGAGAGTTACCGAGATCGGGAGCGACACCGCTTCCGGATGCGATAACCTGTCCTACTTTAAGTCCATTAGGGGCGATGATGTATCTCTTCTCGCCATCTTCATATTCTACAAGTGCGATACGGGCGCTACGGTTCGGATCGTACTCGATTGTCAACACCTTTGCAGTGCAGTTGTCCTTGTCGCGGAGGAAGTCGATGATACGGTACATCTTCTTATGACCGCCACCGATGTAACGCATGGTCATCTGACCAGTGTTGTTACGTCCACCGGTTCTCTTAAGGGGCTCAAGCAATGCCTTATGAGGTTTCTTGCAGGTGATGTCGTCAAAAGCGCTGATCACCTTATTTCTCTGACCAGGGGTCGTCGGTTTGAATTTTCTTACTGCCATTGCCTAGTCCTCCTTAAATATTAGCATAGAAATCAATCTGATCACCGTTAACGAGAGTGACGTATGCCTTCTTGAAGTGGTTCTGACGGCCACGGAGCATACCTGACTTGCTGTAACGTGATTTCCTCTTGCCGTGGTAGTTCAGAGTATTGACGGACTCTACGGTCACGTTGTACATCTGCTCTACTGCGTTCTTTATCTGAATTTTGTTTGCAGAACGGTCTACTATGAAACCATAACGGTTCAACTTCTCGCCCTGAGCCGTCATTTTTTCTGTAACGATTGGCTTAATTATAATTCCCATCTCTCAATCTTTTTAGCTGTTGACTCTTGAGGCGAGAATATCCTGGACACCGTCAACAAGCACCAGAGAATAAGCATTCATGATGGTGTAGGTGTTGATTTCGTCTACAGTGATGACCTTTACCTCAGGGAGGTTACGTGATGAAAGGAAAATGTTATCGGAATTCGCGGGAAGGACAACGAGAACCTTACGGTTGCCGGCCTTGATGGCATTCATGATGCCGAGGAATTCCTTGGTCTTGGGAGCGTCCATGGTGAAAGGCTCAATGACCTTGATGGCGTTCTCCTGTGCCTTGTATGAGAGAGCTGAGCACCTTGCGAGCTGTTTGAGCTTCTTGTTGAGCTTGTGACGATAATCGCGGGGCTTAGGACCGAAAACACGGCCACCGCCTACGAAAATGTTGGCCTTGAGGCTACCGTGACGTGCGCCACCGCCGCCTTTCTGGCGTCCGAGCTTCTTTGTGCTGTAAGCGACTTCGCTTCTGTCCTTGGTCTTGGAGGTTCCCTGGCGCTGGTTGGCGAGGTACTGGACGACGTCGAGATAGATGGCGTGATCGTTCGGGGTGATACCGAAAACCTGATCATCGAGAACTACAGTCTTCCCAGACTCGGTTCCGTCAATTTTCAATACGTTCAATTCCATAATCTTATGCCTCCAAAATCAGATAAGAACCTTTGGCTCCGGGAACGGAACCCTTAACTACGAGAATGTTGTTCTCAGGGATCATCTTTACAACGGAGAGGTTGAAAACCTTAACCCTTTCGTTGCCCATGTGACCTGCCATGCGCATTCCGGGAAGAACGCGTGAAGGCCATGAAGATGCACCCATTGAACCAGGGTGGCGAAGACGGTTGTGCTGACCGTGGGTACGGCCACCGACACCTGCGAAGTGGTGACGTTTCACAACGCCCTGGAAGCCCTTACCCTTGGAAGTACCGACAACGTTCACGAACTCTACGCCTTCGAAAACATCAGCGAGAGAGAGTGTGTCGCCAAGTTTGAGCTCTCCCTTGAAGTCCGTCGGGAATTCGACGAGCTTGCGCTTGGGAGTGGTTCCTGCCTTTTCAAAATGCCCTTTCAGAGGGGCGCTGGCATGTTTCTCTGTCATTTCGTCATAGGCAAGCTGTACGGCGGCATAACCATCTTTTTCTACCGTACGCACCTGCGTAACAACACATGGACCAGCCTCAATAACGGTGCATGGAATATTTTTTCCATCAGCACCGAAAACGGAAGTCATTCCGATTTTCTTTCCAATTAATCCAGGCATTGGTTGTTAATTGTTTGTTAATTAATACTTTAATAGTTTCCGCACATTTTTTGCGGACTGCAAAGGTAGCATTATTTCTTTAATTTTCAACTACTTTTGCGCAATTTTTTGAATACGAACCGTTTTAAGGCTATCTCAATAATAGACTTTTTGCCAATCCGATAATTTGCATTACTTTTGTATACCATATATTATAGTTGACATAAGGCCGAAAGGCATCGGTCTCATTATTAAGCAGAACCATTATCGGGAGGATGCTCCCACATGATATTCACATGGTGCCACTGGAACTCTTCGGATTCCTGAACATATCTTTTACTGACCTTCTGGACGTCCTTCTGGTCGCCCTGATCATCTATTTCGCTTTCCGTTGGATCAGAGAATCCTCCGCACTGAACATCTTCCTGGCGATCATATTCATCTATGTCCTGATGGTCATAGTCGAAGCGCTCAACATGAAACTGATGTCGAAACTCATCTCCACGTTCATCGACGTCGGTGTGATAGCGCTCATTGTGATCTTCCAACCGGAAATAAGGCACTTCCTTATGAAACTCGGGGCAGGGACAAAGATCGGATCTACCGGAAGGAACATGTTCAACAGGCTGTTCGGAGAGAAAGGAAAGACCCTTGACTCTGTTGCAGTGCAGGAGCTCTCTGAAGCGTGCAGGACTATGTCAAACCAAAAGACCGGTGCGCTTATAGTGATTCCACATGAGGTGAATCTGAATCATATCATCGAAACCGGAGACAAGATAGACGCCCTTATAAACCGTAGGCTCATCCTGAACCTGTTCTTCAAGAACTCTCCTCTCCATGACGGAGCTGTCATTATCAGCGGGGACAGGGTTGTGGCCGCAAGATGCACTCTCCCCATCACCGAGCGGACAGACATCCCCGCAAGCTTCGGAATGAGACATAAAGCGGCTATAGGTATTTCTGAAGAATCAGACGCGGATATCATAGTCGTATCGGAAGAAACAGGAAACGTCTCTTTCGTCAAAGAAGGGAAAGTCACGCCGATCGGCAACATGAATGAGCTCAAACTGCTCCTGGGTGCGGCCTTCTCCCAAGACAACAGATAAGGCCGGAAAATCATAAAAGACAGAACGAGAAGACAGCATAAGATGGCAGACCAGATGAGGGACATAAAGCTTGAGGCGAAACTCGGTTTCGACCGGGTCAGGAAATCCATTGAAGACCGCTGCAGTACAGAATATGCAGCCGATCGGGTCTCCAGGGAAGAGTTTTCTTCTGATCCCGCTGAAATCCGCCATCGTCTTGTACTCACCGATGAAATGAGGCTCATCCTGATGTTCGAGGAGAGCTTTCCCACAAGCGGATACATAGACACCCTGCCATTCCTGCGCATTCTTGCCCAGGAGGGATCCAACATTGATCTGCACTCTTTGGGAAAACTCCGAACAATGACGGAGACCTCCAGGAAGATCTTGGCCTTCTTCTCCTCAATCAAAGACGGGGTCTATCCTGCTCTGAAAAGGATGACCTCAAAGATCAACGTGTTCCCGGAAGTCTCCCGCAGGATAGATGCCATCCTTGACAAGACCGGCAATGTGAAGGACACAGCTTCTGACGCCCTTTACGAAATAAGGAGACAGATCAAGGACAAGGAAGGTGCGATTTCCAAGAGGATGAATTCAATCCTCAAAAAGGCCCAGACTGACGGATACGTCGACAGTGACGCGGGCATTGCCGTCCGTGAAGGAAAGATGCTTCTTCCCGTCAACTCCGCTTTCAAGAGAAGGGTACCGGGATTCGTGTTTGACGAGTCTTCTACCGGGAAAACATCCTTCATCCAGCCCGCCGAAATCGTCGAACTGGAGAACGAGATAAGCGAACTGAATTTCGCACAGACAAGGGAAATCGCCAGGATCCTCTCTGAGTTCAGTGATTTCCTGCGTCCTTATGTTCCCGAGCTCATTTCTTCAGCTGAATGCCTTGGAGAGATTGACTTCATAATGGCAAAGGCCCAGGTGGCGCTTGACTACATCGCAGGAATGCCCGTGATAGCCGACAACGGGGAGATGAATCTCCGTAAAGCCCGCCATCCTCTCCTTGAAAAAGCCCTGAAGAGAGAAGGCAAACAGATCGTCCCTCTGACAATCACGCTGACTCCCGCCAAGCACATTCTCCTTATTTCCGGACCTAACGCCGGCGGAAAATCCGTTTGCCTCAAGACCACAGGACTTCTCCAGTACATGTTCCAATGGGGAATGTTGATTCCTACTTCCGAGAGTTCAGAAATGGTGGTCTTCGACAGGATAATGGTCGACATCGGGGACGGCCAGTCCATAGACAATGACCTTAGCACATACAGTTCCTTCCTTGACACGATGAAGGAGGTCCTCTCCACAGCCACCGACAAGACCCTAGTCCTTATCGATGAGCTCGGCTCCGGAACGGAACCGACTGCCGGAGGCGCCATCGCCGAGGCCATCCTCGCCGAATTGGACCGTCGAGGTGTGTACGGAGTGATAACAACCCATTACACGAACCTCAAACTCTATGCATCGGGACAGGGAAGCGGAGTGGTCAACGGAGCGATGCAGTTCGATGCAAAGAACATCGTTCCCCTGTTCAAACTTGACATAGGTCTGCCTGGAAACTCCTTCGCTTTCGAACTCGCCAGAAAGATGGGGCTGCCCGAGGCGATCATCAAGGACGCCGAACAGAGAGCAGGTGAAGATTTCGTGGGGATGGAAAGGAACCTCAGGAAGATCGTCAGGAACCGCCGGGCTCTTGATGAGAAACTGGAGAAGATCCGCAACACTGACAAGACCCTGGAGAACATAACCGGAAAGTACCAGAAGGAACTCGAGGGAATCCAGCAGAAAAAGAAAGAAATCCTTGACCAGGCCAGGAAAGAGGCTGAGGAGATCGTGAAAGGCGCAAACAGGCAGGTCGAGAATACCATACGCACCATCAAGGAGTCCCAGGCGGAAAAAGAAAAGACCACCGAAGCAAGAAAAGAGCTCCAGAACTTCCTCGGGGCGCTAGCGGGAGCCAAACTTCAGGAAGAAAAGAACAAAGAGGACTATCTGGAGAACAAGCTCAAGAAACTCGCCCAACACAAGCAGAAGGAAAAGGAGCGCAAAGCCAGGCGTGGCGGATCCAAACCGGATACTAGCGCCCCCGACTTGCAAGATGCACCCACCGAGAAGCAGAGGACCGGCCCTCTCAGTGTCGGAGAGAAAGTGAGGATCAAAGACAACGGAATGGTGGGAGAAGTGTCATTGGTATCCAACAAGGCTGTCACTGTGATCGTCGGTAACGTCAGCACCAAGATGCCCCTTTCAAAGGTCGAAAGGATAAGTTCGAACGAGTACCGCAGCGCCATGAAGGAAGTGAGGGATTCAAGGCCCTCCACAATAGTCCAGGATGCCGCTCTCGCCGAAAGGAAATTGGCCTTCAAGCCAGAGATCGATGTCCGTGGAGAAAGAGTGAATGACGCTCTGGAGATCGTCATGAAATTCATTGACGATGCGATCATGCTTAACATGAGCTCCGTAAGGATCGTCCATGGAAAAGGCACCGGTGCTCTCAGAGATGAAATACAACGCTTTGTCAAAGCTACCCCCGGGGTCGCTTCTGTCAAAGACGAACATATACAATTCGGCGGAACGGGAGTGACGATAGTCACTTTCGAATGACCGGATTACAAAAACCAAGAACAACCGCATAATGAACGCTCATATGAACAGTCATTACTACTGTATAATTATGGCCGGTGGAAGCGGAGACCGTTTCTGGCCCCTCAGCAGGGAGAACAATCCCAAGCAATTCCTCGGCTTGACAGGAGACAGCGAGTCTTTCCTGGTCAGGACATATGAGATGTGCCAAGGGATTGTACCGAAGGAGAATATCCTGGTCATCACCTTGGGCAAATACCGCAGCATCGTGGAGGAACAGCTCCCCGATCTGGACAGTTCAAACCTGCTGCTCGAACCCATCGGGAAGAAGACGGCCCCGTGTGTGGCTTATGCCACTTATGAGATTCTGAGGAGAGACCCCAGGGCAGTGATGGCGATGACCCCCTGCGACATCATCATCAAAGACTGGCAAGAATTCCGTACCGCCATGACCAAAGCCCTTGATTATGCCGAGCACAACGACATCCTCATGACCCTGGGCATCACCCCCACTCATCCTGATACCAACTACGGATACATTCAGATCGCGGGAGGCGCTTCCGCAATGAAAGAGGACATTCCCGTGAAGGTCAAGACATTCACCGAGAAACCGCCCCAGTATCTCGCTGACGTTTTCTGCACCAGCGGAGAATTCCTGTGGAACTCCGGCATCTTCGTATGGCAGGCCGCCGTCATCCGCGAAGAACTTGAGAAATACCTCCCTGAGATAACCAACCTGTTCACCGGATGGGAAACCGCTCTCGGATCTGACGAGACAAGGGGTGTTTTCCTCGAAAGGATATATTCCGACTGCAAGAAGATATCCATCGATTACGGAGTGATGGAGAAGACTGAGAGGGCGTGGCTCTTCCCGGCAAGGTTCGAATGGTACGACATCGACAGCTGGGACACACTGTACAACTATTATCCGGACAAGGACAGCAGCAACAACGCCTGCAACGGTACAAGACCTTATTTCGAAGATGACAAGGACAGCCTGATCCTAACGACCAATCCCGGGAAACTTCTCGCAATTAAAGGTCTAAAGGACTATATCGTGGTCGACACCGATGACGTGCTGCTCATCTGCCCGAAAGACGACAAAGACTACAAAGATTTCATAACAGGGCTGGGAATGCCCGGTTTTGAAGACATCAGATAATTTACCACGTAATACACTCAGCTATGGCACTTGAACAACAGATCCAGAAAGACATAATGGCTGCAATGAAGGCTCACGACAACGTGAGGCTCAACGCAGTTAGGGGAATAAAGTCAGCGATTCTTATAGCCAAAACCTCAGGAAGCGGAAGCGAGCTCACTGACGGCGACATACAGAACCTTATCCGTAAGCTCGTCAAACAAAGGAAAGAAGCCGCGGAGCTCTATGTCCAGGGCGGACGTCAGGAACTGGCGGACAACGAGCTGGCTGAGGCCGCATTCATGGAAGAATACCTTCCCGCCGCCCCCAGTGAGGCTGAGCTGGAGGAAAAGATCAGCTCCATCATAAAGGAGGTCGGTGCCTCCAAGCCTTCCGATATGGGCAAAGTAATGGGCGCCGCCACCAAGGCTCTCGCTGGCCTCGCCGACGGAAGAACGATATCCGCCATCGTAAAGAAACTTCTCGCCCAATAACCAATATCCAATCAATAGACAAAGCCATGGACAGGACTGAAGCCTTCATCTGCGAGATAAAGGGTGCAATTTCAGACAATATACTTCCCTTCTGGATCGAGAGAATGAAAGATCCGAAAGGAGGTTTCTACGGCAGGATGTCCGGAGAAGGGGAACTTGACAAGGATGCCGACAGAGGGGTAATCCTCAATGCAAGGATAATCTGGGCCTTTTCCGCCGCATACAAGGCTACAGGAAACAAGGAGTATCTCCTCGCGGCGACCCACGCCAAAGAATATTTCCAGGAGCACTTCATGGACCATAAGCATGGAGGCGTATACTGGAGCGTGGACCGGGACGGGAAGCGCAAGGACACAAAAAAGCAACTCTATGCGCAGGCTTTCGCCATATACGGCCTCAGTGAATACTATTCAGCATCCGGAGACGATCAGGCGCTCAAAGCCTCAAGGAATCTTTTCCAGATTACTGAGAAACGGTTCGCGGACAAGGAAAACGGCGGATATGTCGAGGCTCTGACAAGGGACTTCTCCCCGCTTGAAGACATGTCTCTAAGCGCTCACGACATAAACGCTGACAAGACCATGAATTCGCACCTCCATCTTCTGGAAGCTTACACCAATCTCTACAAAGTCTGGCCGGAGAGGAAACTCAAGGAGAGGACATCCGCCCTTCTTGAGATTCTTACAGACAAGATAATTGACAAGCAGACAGGACACCTCAACCTTTATTTCACTAAGGAATGGAATGTGATTCCCGGAGGAGTATCTTTCGGTCATGACATCGAGACGTCATGGCTCGCTTTGGAGTCGGCGTTCATCCTTAAGGACATCGACCTTATCAACAAGGTGAAACCATGCTGCCTCAAGATCGGCCAAGCCGGACTTGAAGGGCTACTGGAAGACGGGAGCATGATTTATGAAAAGAAGGCAGACGGGACTCTCGATGAATCACGTCAGTGGTGGGTCCAAGCCGAGACCGTAGTTGGTCTTCTTTGGCTATGGAAATACCACAATCTTTCGGAAGGAGCCGACAAAGCAGTTTCCGGGTGGAACTACATCAAGAACAACCTAGTAGACACAAAGAACGGTGAATGGTACTGGAGCATTGAAGCGGACGGCTCTGTCAACACCAAAGACGACAAGGCCGGCTTTTGGAAATGCCCCTACCATAATTCCAGAATGTGTCTGGAAGTGCTGAAAATCTTCGGATAATACCCTCCGTTCTATACTTGGCAATTCAAACCAAACCACATAAAAATGAAAAAAAACAGCCTTGCGTTATTGCTGCTCTTTGTCCCTTTCATTCTCGGAGCACGCGAAGTCAGATCCCTCAATGAAGGATGGTCTTTCTTCAAGGGATTCGTAAAGACCGGTCCTGTCGCCGGTTCATCTTTCGGGCAAGGGCCCACAGGAGAAGCCGTAACCCTCCCACATTGCTGGAATGCCGATGAATTCCAGAAAGAAGGGGACTATTATAGGGGCTACGGCACATACAACAGGACTCTGGACATTCCTGAAAGCATGATCGGAAAAAGGATCTTCCTCAAATTCGAGGGGGCCGGAAGCGTTGCTGTCCTTCAAGTCAACTCCACATTTGTCGGAGAACATAAGGGATCGTATAACGCCTTCACTTTCGAAATCACCGACTATGTCAAGCCAGGCTCGAACGCCATTACCGTTGTGTGCAACAACTCCCCGACTTTCGAAGTCGCACCCTTCGGCGGAGACTTCAATATCTACGGAGGACTCTATAGGGACGTGTGGCTTGAGGTTACGGAACCCACCTGTATTTCCCCTCTGTATTATGGCTCTGACGGAGTGCTCATTTCACAAAGGACAACGCCTCTGAGAGCAGATGTGACCGCCCAAGTTCATTTGTCCACACTCTCCGATTTCGAAGGCTGCGAGGTCCGTTTCACCTTGTCCGATGCTTCTGGGAAAAAGGTCGCCGAGACTTACTACGACAGAATCTTCAACGACGTTGTTGAATGCAACTTGGGAATAGACAATCCCCACCTTTGGAACGGGAAAGACGATCCTTATCTGTACTCCGCCGTCACAACCCTTCTCAAAGACGGCAAGGAAATTGACCGCATAGAAGACAAGATCGGATTCAGGTATTTTCACGTAGACAGGGACAAGGGATTCTTCCTCAACGGAAACCATCTCAAGCTTCAGGGAGTATCCCGTCACCAGGATTGGGACAAGTTGGGCAACGCTCTCACAAAGGAGAATCACCTCAAAGACTACGACATGTTCGATGAGATGGGCGTGAATTCACTCAGGCTCGCCCACTACCCTCAGGCGCATTTCATGTTCGAAGAAGCCGACAGAAGAGGCTATGTCGTATGGGAGGAAATCCCCTTCGTGGGAACATGGGTCGCGAACCCCGCATTCGAAGACAATCTTGAACTTCAGCTCAGGGAGATGATCGCCCAGAACTTCAACCATCCCTCCATCTGCTTCTGGGGGCTTTATAATGAGATACAAGCGGGCACCGACAAGATTGTAGCAAGACTACAGTCTGTCGCCAAGTCAATGGATCCCGGAAGGCTGACAACTTGCGCCGTCTATATAGATTCGTCCAATGAATTCATCCCGGACGTGATGGCCTTCAACAAATACTACGGATGGTATTATGGAAAGAAGAACGATCTGGGACCTTTCCTTGACCAGTGGCACGCTGAACACCCTACCGCCTCAATCGGAATAAGTGAATACGGGGCAGGCGCCAGCCCTCTTATGCATGTGGGGCAATATAACGAGGACGACTTCACCGTATATGACTCTATGGGCAAGAACCATCCTATGGAAAGACAGACCGATATACATAGGGTGCAATGGCCTGTCATAGCCGAGCGAGACTGGATCTGGGGATCCTACGTATGGAACATGTTCGATTTCGGAGCATCGGGCAGATATGAAGGAGACAGCCCCAACCAGAATGACAAAGGTCTTGTAACCATTGACAGAAAGACAAGAAAAGACGCCTTCTATTACTACAAAGCCAACTGGAACAAGTCTGAAACGACTGTCCACCTTTGCTCAAAGAATTACACCGAAAGGAAAGAGGACCTTACCGACATCATTGTTTTCACTACTGCCCCTACGGCAACACTCTACCTCAACGGGAAAAAAGTGTCTCAGAAGAAGGCGGACAATTATTCCACTGTCGAATGGAAGGATGTCAAACTGCAGAAAGGGAACAATAGCGTAAGGATAGTGACCCCTCAAGGTGAAGAATCAGCCCTCTGGAATGTACTCTAGCGCACCGTCTCTCTGAAAAGAAGATCAGCGCTCTGAAGAATCTTGTTTTTCATTATAACGGGATAGTCCGGTCTTTCCGAAAGGAAGGACTGGACTTCCTTTTTGGCCTCCGGGGTGTCGTGCTGTGAGAGAACTGCAGAAATCCAGTTCTTTGGGAAAAAGATGTCCCCTGTCCTCTGGATCTCCAACAATTCCTCCAATGCCGGACGGATGTACTTCACGGCTTCTTTCTGGCGGAGGGTATGGTTCAGATACCCGAGGGCCGAATTCACCCAAGGCTCCTGTATCCGGTTCTCCTTCTCAAGCAGGCTTTCCATCAAGGCATCCCTGTTTTCTTGTGAAGGGTCAACAGCTCTTATGACGAATTCAAACTCCCTTTTCCTGTCAGGGTCCGACAATCTCCCCGTCTCCGCCCGTTTAATCGTATCGAACTTCTCAGGAAAGCGTACCGCCAATTCGTACGAAAGGGTCATATAGTCCCTTTCTCCGAGAGAAATGCCATGCCAAGTGCTTTCATGCTCCCATACCGAATACAGTTCTTCTCCGACCTTTCCACTATGGAAAACTCCGATAAGAGCCCGGTACGCGGACACCCTGCACTCCTGGGACAAAGCACGCGTAGAGATGTCGTACAAGTACCCTTCGGTGACTTCGCTTCCTCTCAAGGGACCATGAACAGCCATACTTTTAAGATAAGATACGGCAGTTCCTGCTACAAGAGGGTTGGATTCAGAAAGCGCGGCATCCCTCAGGAATCCCGCAAACGTTTCCGGCTTTACGCGTCCCTCCAGATTGTTCTCATACAAAGTGGCAAGTACGGACACCCTTTCTGCCGGACTTGAAAGTCCATGGTATGTTTTCTCAAGACGAAGAACATCATCCGGTCCGAGCACAAAATAACCATAACCCTTCGAAAAAAGATTGGGAACGACAACCGTTCCTGTAGGGTAAGAACGCCCGAGGTCGTAAGTCACCTTGTCAGAATCAAGCCAAAGGGTGATGCGTTCAAGGACTTTTCCATCATCGGCCAAAGCAAAGTCCACTTCCTGAGGCCATACCACGTTCCTTCCTAGGGGATCTTCCTGACGGACAACGAGGTTTCTTGCGTTCAGTTCAGCGGTTATCCTGGGCATGCCTTCTGAATGCACCCATGCGTCACTCCATCCCTTGAGGTCCGTTTCGCTGTATATGTCAAGGACATCAATAAGATTATCCCATGTAGCATTGGAATACATGTACCTGGAAAGATATTCCCTCAATCCGCTGCGGAAAGGGTCTTCCCCCATCATCGAAGACAGCATGCGCATGACAACAGGCGCCTTGTCGTAAACAATGTTCCCGTATACAAGTCCGGCATTCTGAAGATTGTCAAGCGGCTGTGAAAGAGAAACGGTTCCCCTGGAACGGTCCTCGGCATAGGCCGGGATGTTGAAGCTTGTGAACTCGTTCACAGAGGAGTCCACCTCACCGAATTTTTCAGCGGACACCTTCGCTGCGAAATGGTTTGCGAAGACTTCTTTTATCCATACATCGTTGAACCATTTCATGGTGACAGCGTCCCCGAACCACATATGGGCGGTCTCGTGGGAGATCAGTTCAACCCTTGATATCCTCTCGGCCGTGGTAGGATGCTCCGGAAGGAACATCCGCCTGTCGGTGAAGAATATCGCCCCCGGATGCTCCATGCCTCCGAACTGGAATCCCGGCAGAATCGCAAAACCGTATTTCCCGTAAGGATAAGGAATGCCCGTATACTCCTCCATGTAAGCGAGGGCGTTTCCTGCTTCTTCGAATATATCCGGCATTTGCGCCACCTTAAGAGGGTCTGTTTCCCTGTATAAGGCCGTGACCATCCTCTTCCCGATGGGGGCGGTGTACTCATTGAAACGGCCTGCACAGAAAGCGAAAAGGTATGTGCTGATGATTCCGGAGTCACCGAAGCGTAGCCTCTTGCGTTCTCCGTCCAAAGACTGTTCTTCTTCCAATGCGCCATTGGCCAATGCCTTCCAGGATGAAGGGATTTCAAGGGTAAGGAAGAACCTGGCCTTGATGTCCGGCTGGTCAAAACACGGGAACACGGTCCTCGCCCTGTCGGGGACAAGAAGGGTGTACAGATAATCCGGATTACGGTTTAAAGACTGGTCCTGGGAGATGAACTCCACACTGACAGTATTGCTTCCGGAAGTCAGATATCTGGAAGGGACTACAATGTGCTCATTGCCTATTATGGCGTCCGCCTTCTTTCCCCCGACACAGACGGAAAGGACATTCTCGCTTCCAGGGCGGAAATCCAGAACCAGGTCCTCTTTCTCAGAAAGATTGAATGAAATGTCTGCCCTCCCCATGACCGGAGAGTCATCCTGGGGAACAGAGAAGAAAAGGGAGTATTCAACTCCGGAGACAGTCTCCGCCCTTGACAAGGCCAATTCCTGACTGACCCCGGTCTGCTGAGGGGCTGGAGCAGAGCAAGAAGCCAAGATAATTATGCCCAAAGACAAGGCGGAGGCAAGGATGACTGGCCGGACAGACATGATCACCGGGTATTGTTGAAGAGGAGAGAGGTCACTTGCCGCCTTTACTGTCTATCCAGACCCAAAGGCGATACATGAGCCAACCCCAAGCGAGGAAAAGGACGATATGGACCCACGTCGGCACGTTTGTGCTGTAGGAGTCAGTGTTCACGATCTTGTCGAATCCGGGGATGTCGGCATAATAATACGCACCCGCCCCGAAATCCAACTCATCAGACAGACCCAACCTATGGGCCATAATATACAAAGCACAAGCCAAGGTGGCGACAACCGCAACGATTGTCACCACCTTGAATATAGTGCTGCGTTTCATGCTATTTGAACAGGTCCAACTGAGGGATGTCAAAGACGACACCTGAAAGGAGGAACCATACCGCGAACAGGGTCAGAGCGATGTTGAAAACCTGTCCGACAATGTAAAGCCAGAGGACTTTGCCGCCCTGCATCTGTTTGGCGATCTCCTTGAAGTTGGTGTCAAGTCCGATGCTGGTGAAAGCGAGAACGAACGCCCAGTTCTTGTACTGGTCAAGGACACCGTTGATGGCAGAAACCTGTGAGCTTCCGGCCAGAGGGAGAATGATGAAAGATGCGACGATTGAAGCCACAAAGAATCCGATGATGAACTTAGGGAAGCGGTACCAGATTTCTCCGGCTCCGACCTTTTTGTCAGAGGTGCGGTCAACCCTGGTAGCGAAGAAAATCGCCACGAAGAACGCAATGAATCCGATGAGGATGTTCTGGATGGACTTCACGAGGACTGCGGCCTGCTCGGCTTCTGCACCAAGAGCATTACCTGCGAGAACCACAGCACCCGTAGAGTCAACGGTACCTCCGATGAGGGCACCGCCCATCAGCTGGCTCATTCCGGTAGCCTTGATGATCATCGGCTCGAACACCATCATGAGGATTGTGAATATGATGGAAATCGATATCGCGACGCTCAGGTCATCCTTCTTGGCGTTAGCCGCCGCACCGGTGGCGATAGCTGCAGAAGTACCGCAGACAGATGTCGCTGAAGCGAGAGTGATGACAAGAGGCTTGTTGTCGATCTTGAAGACCTTGGTTCCAAGCCACCACATGAAGATGATGACAATCGGGGTAACGATCCAAGCGATTCCGAGGCCATAGAGTCCGAATTTGGCGATGTTGGAGAACAGGACGGAGAATCCCATTATCACAAGACCGGTCTTGATGTAGAACTCGGTACGGATAGCGGGCTTCAACCATGCAGGAACCCCTACCGTATTGGAGATCAGCAGGCCGACAATAAGAGCCCAGAACGCCCACTCGAGATAACGGTTGAGTGTGAACTCAGCGCTTATAAGGCGTACGATAACCGCAAGAACGAAAAGGCACAAGAACGCGGGAATGTACTTCTTGACTTCGCCTCCCTGGAGTTTGACTCCAACCGTAAACACGACGCAAAGAACGAGGAAAGTCTTCAGAAGCTTACCCCAGAACGGGCCTGTAAGCTGAGCGATAAGGGATTTCTTTTCTGCGACACCTTCCCAAAGATGCCATGTGGAGAACTTGGCTGCGGAGAAGTCGAAACCTCCTGTGAGAACCGCTATGCAGGCAATGAGGATAATCACAAAGCCAATCCATACGGCTAGCCAGTCTTCCTTTTTCCAGAGATCAGAAACGTTTGATTTCATGATATTTGAAGGTTTATGATTCTATACACGATTGCAAACATACACAAAAAAATCCATAATCTTGAACAATGGTGGACTTTTCACTACAAGTCAAGCTTCATCACGGCTTGGACATAAGTCCTTCCGGGAGCGTATCCCAATTCTTTTATCGTATCATAGGACTTGCCACCATTATAGCCGAAAGAAAAACCGAATTCAGTTTCATATGGCAGCCAGAAGAAGTTTCCGGACACTGCGGTGAATTCCCCACCGACGGAATAGAGCGACCCTGGAGAGGATTCTCCCCTTATCGAGAACACTGACAGGTCGAAATGGGGCTTCACCACGAAATTCTTTATCATCACCAGGGGTGAGAACCACGATATGTCACCGGCGTTTATCGGTATCGCATAGTCCGCGGTCACCTTTAACTGGTTTTTCGCATATGACGAAAGATAAGAAGAAATACGAGAGTCGTCATATCCCCTCGGTTCCGTGCTTACGGAATTCTCCCAACTGGCGGTCCCTGTCCTCAGCATCCTCTGGTATATCGCTGACAACCGGAGACCTTGCTGAGGCACTATGCCCGGAAGATAACCATAAGCATAACCGTAGACTGCAGCGGTATAAAGGTCGGAAAGACCCAATCTTGCCCGGTATCCTGCCTCAAAGCTGGCACCAAGCCTAGGATAAACCGCAGATGAAGCGGTGGGAAGCATAACATATCCTCTAACACTTGTACTCAGATACTGGACCGGGACGTTCTTCCCCGGAATCTGCCCGGTAAAGATCGGCATGGTCGATCCCTCGAAATTATGGCTGTAATCAAGGACAGTGACAGCCTTCGAATACCGGTCGTTTGAGATATGGTAGTCTATCCTTGGTATGAGACCCCTTGTCCATCCGCCGGAAGAGAAATTGAAAGGAACGTACACTTCGATGTCCGCGCTCAATAAAGGAACATCAAGAGCAACCGCTCCAACCTGTTCTATCATGAGGGGTCCTGATTCACTGCGCTTGCGGTAATACTGGCGGGAACTCCTTCTGCCTATCTCCCCAGTGAAATGGACTACCGGATATAACCCCGAATATGTGAAATCCAGTTGGCCGCCCGGACGGATCTTTTTCGTGTCCGGATCCTTGGAGAAGAAAGCACCAAGAGTACCGGTAAGAGTTGAAAGGTCATTCTGGAAGAAAAGGGTCGCCCCAAAGGCCGATTCGTCGAAAACGCCTTCGAAACTCGCATTCGCGATATCATCCCCGTTCACGAACAAAGGCGCCCATGAATGGATTCTGGGAAGATGTGGCACCTTACGATAGCGCACAGGCTCCGACATTTCTGTTCCTGAGACCTCTTCCGGGAACACTTCTCCGATTGAAGACGCGATCTCCTTCTCCTGACGGGAGAGTTTGTCCGCTATCGGGTAATGATGGTACTCTCCGAAATCGACCTTCTTTGATTCTGCTTCCACACGTGAAATCAAATTCCCTTCATGCAAAGTCTGGGTGAGATAAAGGCTGTCTCCGATGAAACGGGGATTGTCTACGCCATATCTGGAAGAGGTCATTTGGAAGACTTCCCTTGAGACAGGATCAATGCTGTAAACTTCCTTGACACCGGTCCTGTCGCTGGAGAAAAGCAATAGTCCGCCATTCCGGTTGAGAGAGTGTATGCTGACCGGCTCGGGATCCAGCAACATACGGATTCCGCCATCGGGTTCAATTCCGTATATGCCGAATCCTTTATCGGATATTCCGCTGAAATAAACCGCTCCGTTCACCCACACCGGTTCAACGGCCTGCAGGGAATCCGGGACAGAATACGTCGACAGGGTTTCTCCGTTTCCGGAATCCAATACGACGATCCCGGTTCTTCCGTCAAGAAGATATTCCGCTGCGGCAAGCATCGAACCGTCCTCGGAAGGGAACGGGTTGAAAAGACGTCCTTCTTTTGTAAGATCATGCGGCCTACGGGAAGAGTCCGGATCCATGTACCGTATTCTGGAACTCCCTTTGAGGGTCCATCTTGGGTCCGGAGTGTACTCACTCCAGTACAGCTTGCTCCCGGACTGCACAATAGAACTTGTATAGGAGGAGAAAGGGCGGATGCGTTTTTCTTCTCCCGATGGAGTAATTTCAACGAGGGAAGAGGACTCCCTTAGGGAATTCTTCACAGCATATATGCTTTCCCCTCCGAATGAGAGCCTTGAATACGTGGTATACCATGACGGAACATCCGAAAGAAGTTCAATTTTCGAAAAAGGTGCCCTCTCCTTCGCTTCTTCTTTCCAGATCCGGCCGAATTCATGCATTATCTCCGAGAAAGTGGAAGAGAACTTTTTCCCTGAGGCAACCTTCATCTGTTTCTGCAGATTGAAAAGCCTCAATGGCCTTCTGGACACCTTGTCGAAGTACTTCTCCATGAAAAGCGGATCGTCATAAAGATATCGTGTGCCGGCTATTGTAAGATAACCGATGGCATAATGGTTAGGAACATATCTTCTGTATGATCCCCACCTCCATTTGTACCAGTTACGCCAATCCCCGTTGTCGAACGCGGTCATGTAATACGAAAGGAAATCAGCATTCCTGCCTCTACCCATATTGGTGAGTGCAGTTTCCGCGACCACTGCGTCTCCCTCGAGAAGATGAGTTGAAGGATACAGCGCGGATGCTGCGGAAGCTACCAATTGGCCGGTCAGATAAGTAAACGGGCGGAGCATATGGGTGTGACCGAACTGCATCTGTGAAAGATGCCTTGATTCATGTACGGCAAGATTCGTCACCCATGGAAGCGGCTCCGGGTTGTAAGGGTCATTAAGGGTATAGAAATCCATTCTTCTTGGGGCCCAAGCTACAGAACCGTTCGATATGCCGTGATAAGCATGAAGAATGACGGGCGTCAGACGTTTGTACGCAGAACCCGGGACCAGTCCCGTACTCCATGATACAGGACGCTTGAATCTTTCCATCTGGGTGGCATATACTCTTGCCAGGGAATCAAGTCCTTCAGGATAGATTATCCTATAGGAACGGGTATCAGTTGAGTACCACTTTATTCCCGAAGGGTCGTCACCATTCGAATAGAACTGGGCAAAAGACTCTTTCGATCCTGTCAAAATGAAACAAAGGGCCGCCAGAAGAATATTTCGTACAATTGAATGTCTCATCTGCAAAATACAAGTACACAAAGGTACTGCTTTTCGTCGAAACAAAAGATAATCTCATTGAGGACGGGTGTTTGTTCGTTATGTCAAGCAAAAGATGTATTTTTGCAACCTGCTGAACAATCAGATTTCGCGTTATTTACAATGAAGACAGTCATCATAAATATCAATATCGCATTTGCGGTTATTCTTTGCTTAACGGTATCTTCATGCTCTTCCGGCAATAAAGCCCCTGCCGCTCCGACTCCCGAGAAGTTCCCCTCTCTGACGGTCCCCGGGATGATCACCGACCAGACGGAAAGGATGGATTACATGCTGGATCACATGTGGGACGCTTTCACGGATCCCTCCCGAAAAAAGGCATGCGACTCCACATTGATTTCCGGAGTCAGCAAAGAAGATGTGGAATCACAGGTGGGTCTTTATGCGACTATCCTCCAGAACGCATCAAGGAAGAAGGGTGAAGAATCCGTAGCCAATCTTTTCAGGAGAATAGAGGCCTGTGAAAAGGCGGACACTGCCTCAAACGTGTTCGAGGGACTCACTGAACTTGTCACCAAGTATCTCTATGACCCCAATTCTCCTGTAAGGGATGAAGGATTCTATCGCCCCTTCGCTGAAGGGCTGTCCAAATCAGAGTTCGTTTCTGAAGGCATGAGGATGGCATACGCATTTGATGCGTCAATGTGCGCTCTGAACGGAATCGGAACAAAAGCGGCTGACTTCAAAATAAAAGACAGGAACGGAAAGATCCACAGTCTTTACGGAACAAAAGCCCCTTACACGCTCCTGTTTTTCACAAACCCAGGGTGTCAGAACTGCAAGGAAATCATCGAGCAGATAAAGGGTAACCAGAATATTGACAACCTCATTTCCTCAGGGAAGCTCGCCGTAATCAATGTCTACATTGACCAGGATCTGGATTATTGGATGGAGTATTCCAAGGAGTATCCGTCATCATGGACAAACGGATATGACTACAATTACGCCATCAGAACAGATGTGCTCTACAACGTCAGGGCTATTCCTTCATTGTATCTTCTTGATGCCGATAAGAATGTAATACTCAAGGACGCCCCTCCGGAAATACTCTTCCCAAGGCTTCTGGAGATACAGTAGAAATCCTCTCCCGTTTGTTGGCATTTACCCAATAAAGCGGTAACTTTGGCTTTCGCGGACCGGTTTTCCGCCCGCATTCCCGTTTGATACAAAAACACCCTCAATATGGAAATCAAGAAAGTTCTCTGGGGCAAAACCCCCGAAGGAAAAGAAATCTACAAGTATACTCTCACCAACAGCAAGGGAGCATATGTTGAACTTGGAAGCGTAGGCGCCGCAATCGTCGCCATAGGCGTTCCTGACCGTGACGGCAAAATAGGAGACGTGGTCATCGGATATGACGACCCCATGTCTTACTTCGCTGACGGCCCCTGCTCCGGCAAATGCCCAGGAAGATACGCAAACCGTATCGCTAAAGGACATTTCACTCTTGACGGCAAGGAGTACACCCTCCCCATCAACAACGGTCCCAACCATCTGCATGGAGGTCCCAAGGGTTTCCAGAACCAGGTATGGGAGAGCCGTAACGGTGAAGACTGGGTGGAGTTCATGTATTTTTCAGAGGACGGAGAAGCCGGATACCCCGGCAATCTCAAGGCCGTTGCAAGATATGAGTGGGGCGATGACAATGCGCTCAAACTCACGTTGACTGCCCAATGCGATGCTCCGACAGTGGTGAACCTGACCAACCATGTTTACTTCAATCTGGAAGGAAAGGGCGACATCAAAGAACATCTCCTGAAGCTCAACGCTTCCGAGTACCTTCCCACCGACAGCACCCTCATCCCGCTTGGTGATAGCGAACCCGTCGCTGGAACCCCTATGGACTTCGTCAACGAAAAACCGATCGGCAAGGACATGTTCGCGGATTTCCCGGCCATCAAGTACGGTAAGGGTTACGACAACTGCTTCTGCATTGACGGCTATGAACCCGGACAAATTCAGACTGCAGCTGAACTCTACAGCGAACCCAGTGGAAGATTCCTGGAGGTTCTGACCACCCAGCCCGGTGTGCAGATCTATACCGGAAACTGGCTCAACGGATGCCCCGTAGGCAAGGGCGGAGCCGTCTATCATGATTATGACGCCGTCGCCATCGAGTGCCAGCATTTCCCCGACTCTCCCAACAAGGCGGATTATCCGACAACTGTTCTCCGTCCCGGAGAGACATTCCAGGAGGCAATAATATTCGCATTCTCGACAAAGTAACAGACGATGAAACAATACCTGGACCTGCTTCGCCACATAAGGCAGAACGGTGTCATCAAGCATGACCGCACCGGAGTCGGGACACAGAGCGTGTTCGGATACCAGATGAGATTCAACCTTGAAGAAGGATTCCCTCTTCTGACGACAAAAAAAGTTCACCTCAAATCCATCATCCACGAACTCCTTTGGTTCATTTCCGGAGACACCAACATAAAGTATCTGAAGGACAACAAGGTCACCATTTGGGACGAGTGGGCAGACGAAAACGGAGACCTCGGTCCCGTTTACGGTCACCAGTGGAGAAGCTGGCCAGCTCCTGACGGAAGGTCGATTGACCAGCTTTCACAGGTTATCGACATGATAAAGAACAACCCGGATTCAAGAAGGATCCTTGTCTCGGCATGGAATCCCGGTGAAATCGACAAGATGGCCCTTCCTCCCTGCCATTGCCTTTTCCAGTTCTATGTGGCGGACGGAAAGCTTTCCTGTCAGCTTTATCAGAGAAGCGCTGACACATTCCTCGGCGTTCCTTTCAATATCGCATCCTATGCCCTTCTGACTATGATGATGGCCCAAGTATGCGGACTTAAACCAGGAGAGTTCATCCATACTACGGGAGACACACACATCTATCTGAATCACTTCGAGCAGGTGGACCTCCAGCTCTCTCGAGAACCGAGACCACTCCCAACAATGAAACTCAATCCTGAAGTAAAGAGCCTGTTCGATTTCAAGTATGAAGATTTCACCCTTGAGGGATACGACCCTCATCCGGCGATAAAGGCACCTGTAGCTGTTTAAAACAATCAACGACAAGACCACAGAAATGGAAAAAAGCCTAATAGTAGCAGTTGCCGACAACTGGGCAATAGGAAGGAAGAATGCCCTCCTTTGGAATCTTCCCGGAGACATGGCATATTTCAGGAAAAACACCACCGGATGCCCCGTCATAATGGGATATATGACATTCCTTTCCTTAAGAGGACCGCTTCCCAAACGGCACAACATCGTAATATCCCTGTTCCCTTGGCCCGATGCTCCTGAAAGGATAACCCTTGCATCGTCACTTGAGAACGCCTACGAGATCGCCGAAAAGGATTGCGACGAAAGTGAAGGAGCCCCAACGAAATGCTTCGTCATGGGTGGAGCATATACATATAAGGAAGCGATGGCATATTCGGACACCCTATACATAACACATGTACATGATGTAGTTGAGGATGCAGACGCATTCTTCCCTGAAATAGATCCGGAAATTTGGGAGGTAAGTTCCCGCTCTGAGATGCAGACCGATCCCGTATCCGGCATACAGTACGAGTTTGTCGTTTACAAAAGAAAGAAAGCGGATCAGTAAGACAAAGCCGCATAAAATACCTCTTAAGTTCCATGCCCAGCATGAGACTTTTTTTGGCGTATAGGTCAAATTGCAGGATAATTATGCGGTAACACCTTCCAATAGGTCAAATTGCAGGACACCGCTTCTCTGGTATACGCTTTAATAGGAATAGATCTATAGTTTTTCGTTTATTGTTCATTATGAGAAAAACACTTCTACTTATTCTTACACTCCTTGTATTTGTCGGAGTCTCTGACATCTCCTACGCTCAAGGAAATTGTTCTCTGAGCTGCAGACTTTTCTCCAGGACCGTTTTTGATAGTACACCTTTGGAAGGAACAAATCTCATGCTTCCTGCTTCCGTTTATGACATGCCCGGACATGCCAAAGTTTCTCTTATTCATGGGGAAGAAACGCTCTCTGTCAAAGAAAACAATAATCTTGAGGATTTCGTGTATGAGGGTCTGGAAAGCGGGGAATACACCCTGAAGATTGAAGTCGCCAACAAAGCACCACGGGAGCTGTTCTTTGATCTTTCAGAGGGTATGAACGCTCTTCTTGTGGATCTGGAATACAGCAATGAAGATGGCCACGACCAGCCCCTTGGCCTGAAGGGCGCAACGATTGAAGGAAACATATTCACTTACGACGCGGTGGATTTAGGCATTCAGACAAAATCCCCGACATTGGTACTCCTTGCCAATCTGCCCATCTCAAAAGTGGAAAACAAAAAACTGATTGTTGATCTCGAAGATATTCATACGACTTTGATGGAGGGTGCGATGCTCTTCTCCCTGGGAGAACTATAAAAACCCCTAAATCTCCTTTTGCATGTCCAGTCCCGCCAAAAGGACCTTTGGATTCCGGGCCGTCGGAAACGGTGCGGGCTGGCCATTGCTTATTCTGATCATTGCATTATTGTTCCTGCCAATACAACCTGCCTCAGCCCAGGATAATGGAGAGGCCAAGGTCTCCGGGAAGGTGATAAGCAGGTTCAGTCTCAGTGGTGAAGAAGTGGAAGGATCGGAGAATAGTACTGGGCTTTCACTCGAAATACCGGTTTCCGATGCCAAAGTCACAATCACGGCAGGGAAGCAGTCTTTCAAACTGAAAACCGGAACTACGGGAAATTTCAGCTGCAGGGGATTACCCTCCGGAAATGTTCATCTTTCAATCGAGAAAGAAGGGTTCGAAGAGTTCTCGGAGGACGTTGTCCTTACCCATGGGGACAATGTTATAATCGTTGAACTGAAGCAAGGAATCGAAACCCTCAATCCCGCAGTCAAAACAGAAGATGTCCCTCTCGTATCCATGAGAGGAGATACGCTTGTCTTCAACACTGCTGCCATTCCGCTCCAGGAAAGCGACTATGCCATAGATCTTCTGCGGCAGTTCCCGGGTGTAGAAGTCAAGGACGGACAAATAGCCGTCTTCGGGAAATCAGTATCACGGACCTATGTCAACGGAGCCTTGATCTTCGGATCCTCTCCCATGGCCGCCATGGAAAACATCAAAGGAAGTGAAATCCTTACGATGGATGTCTACGATGAAGCGGGAGTTATGGAAAGGAAGGACGGGATAGAACGGGAAAAGGACAGGGTGATCAACGTAAAAACCAGGAATCCCATCCTTTCCGCAACGGACGTCAGAGCCATAGCATATGCCGGAGTTGACGGAACGGAGGAAAAAGGGGAATCTCTCCAAGCACGGTATTCCCTAGGGGCTTCCGGGAAATTCTTCTCGGAAACTTTCCAGCTGACAGGAGAGGTGGTCGGGAGCAACATGGGAATGACTTCAACATCTTCCCGCCTTCCCCTCGTGATGACGAACTACCAGGAAAGCAAAAACGCTTCCTTCTCCATGGAAAAGCATTTCAAGGATGCGCTCATGGGAGATGCCCTCAGGCTGTCTTACACCTATGGGGACTCCTGGTCAAAGAGGGAATCGAAAAAGGAGACGGAGTATTTTGCCGCTGGGGATATCCCGGGCAGAAACGTCTACTCCTCATCTTTGTCAAGATCAAAACAGTCTTCCCACAATTTCAACGTGGATGCCAAGATCTGGACAAACCCCAAGTTCGAACTTTCCCTTTCCTCTTTCCTTTCTTTTTCCGATTCCCATAGCAGGATTGACCACTCTGAAAAGACCGTAATCCAGCAATTGAGCATGAGCCAGAGCCCTCTGGATAACTCCGAAGACCAATCTTGGAGGGTCGGAGGGAATCTTTCCTTCACTCCCATTTCAAGAAAAAAACGGCTGTTTACTGTTGACGCCTCTTATCTGAGAGAAGAGAACAGATTTCCCTCTTTCCAACTGGACACACTCTCTTCCTCCTATGTGAAACGGCATTTGGTGAAGGAGGGTGAGGGAAAGACAGAAAACATCTCCTTGTCCATAGGCAAATATCTTTTCCAGAAGTCTTCCGAAAACGGAAGCATCGGCTTGAGAGCGTCATATGAATGGTCGCATTCCAGGAACGGGAAGGATCAGCTTTCCTACAATCTTTTCCCCATGTGGACGGATGATCCGACTGGCACATATGACTACACATACAAAGTAACAGGCAACAAGGCCGGGCTGGATCTTTACTTTTCTAAAGGGACGAAAAGCAGAGGAAGCCTATCCATTGCAGCCGCAGCTCATAATTTAAGTGACCTGGAAAGAGTTCCGGAATCCCAGACCCGAAAGACCTACTTCTCCTTGCTTCCGGGAGCATCCATAAGCTTTTCGAGCCTGAGGTTTTTCACGTACACAAGTTCAGTCCAAATTCCCCATGTGGATCAGATCCGCGGAAGAATCGAAAACGGCAATCCTCTCCACCTCGTCGCCGGAAACCCTTCTATAAAGCGCAGCTTCAGTCATAATTTTACGATGCAGGAGAGGTTCAGCTTCAAAAGCCGCTTCATGCTGTCCGCCTCTATCGGAATAACCACTGACCCGATCGTCCCGAAAGTCCTGTTCTTCCCGACATCAACAATCCTCCGGGAATACGGGAATTATCAAGCCCCGGCGGGAGCATACCTCTCGACTTATGAGAATGCCGACTATTCCCTCAACGCGCAAATACTTCTGAACATGTTCCAGTCCGAAATGAAGTTGTTCGGGAGGATCTTCACTATGACTATGTATCCGCAGTTGTCTTTCTCAAGTACTCCCCAGTACTATTCCGAGACTCTTGACCACAACTTCTTGCTTGGTCCTTCCTTCCGGTCATCTTTCACTTACACACCGTCCTCTTTGCTTCGCATCACCGGTTCTACGGAAGCGTCGTATGGACATAACTGGAACGGGCTCGGTACATTCAAGGTTGACCAAATCCATGTTGATGTCAACCTTGATGCAAGGGGAGATTTCCTGAAAAGAGGATACTACGAGGCTTCTTATCTATGGAACGGACTGTTCATCTTAAAACAGCCTGACTACAACAGGAACATCAATCGTCTGAACCTCGCCGTCGGTATTGCCGTCGGAAAGGAAAAGGCCCTCAGGATAGGACTCCATGGAGTAAACCTTCTTGACAGCGGTTCGGACTACGTCACCTCTTTGACCGGTTCGTCCCTTTCAAGGACTTGGAATCCGGTTCCGGGGAGATCGTTTCTTTTGAGCTTTACCTACCGGTTCAACAACACCGCAAAAAGGCCTCTCCCCACAATAACTTTCTGAGGGTTTCCTTTCTTTGCCAAGAAAGAAATCTTAAGCAAGCCAACTTACGTCCAAATAGGCTTTTAGCCCGGCATTTTACGATGTGGGAAGAAAATTGATTTCGGATTGTAATCTTTTTTTCGTTTCTTTGCAACCCGGACTATCTTGGACATCCCCTTGTTGTTTGAAAATCGGTCCCTGAAAGTCCAAAACGGACATTAACGGATATGGCAACGGAAAGAGAAACTTTCGGTGGAAGGTTGGCGGTCATTATGGCTATGGCAGGCTCTGCCATCGGCCTTGGCAACATCTGGAGATTCCCCTATATGGTAGGAGAGTACGGTGGTGCAGCCTTCATCTTCATATACATTCTTGCATCGGTTTTCCTCTCCCTTCCCATCTTTCTTGCCGAATCCATTATCGGACGTAGAAGTGGTGCCAACTGCCGTGGTGCTATGCGAAAGTTGGCTCCGGGTTCATGGTGGAAGTGGCTCGGATATCTTTCCGTATTCACCCCGATGGTGATAGTATCCTATTATTCCGTTGTGGGAGGATGGTCATTGGATTATCTTTTCCAGGCGCTTGGGGCATCTTTCGTCAGAAATGACGCGTCGCAGGTCTCTAACACTTTCTCAAATCTGATATCCTCGACTTGGACACCCATTCTGTGCCATTTGGGTTTTATGGCAATCACGGTCTTCATCGTAGCGGCAGGCGTCAAATCCGGGATTGAAAAATTCAGCAAGTTCTGCCTCCCCGTTTTGTTTATTCTGATAGTGGCCATAATGGTATTCTCCATATCCCTTCCGGGAGCCAGAGAAGGTGTCAATTATCTCCTTAAGCCAGATTTTTCGAAGATCACAGCAAAGACATTCGCATTCGCTTTGGGACAATCGTTCTATTCCTTGTCTCTTGGAATGGGAATCATCATCACCTATTCTTCCTACGTAAGCAAGAGGGAAAACCTCTTTGTCTCCGCTGCAGGAACAGCCTTTTTCGATCTTCTTTTCGCCATTATCGCCGGATTCGCGATTATGCCGGCAGTATTCGCAGCAGGGATTGAACCAAGCAGTGGTGCCGGACTGATTTTCCAGACCCTTCCCTTTGTGTTCAACAAGATGGGGGCGACAATGCCTTGGATAACATCAATAGCCGCAATCCTGTTCTTTCTTACTATATTGTTCTCCGCTCTTACCTCATCTGTTTCCCTCGTTGAAGTAGGAGTAGCGTATCTTACAGAGGAAAAAAGGATGAAAAGGGGATGGGCTTGCTTCTGGATTTTCCTCGTAACCGGAATTGTCGGAGTATTCGCTTCGCTTTCATTCGGTCCATTGAGTGGAGTCCATTTCTTCGGCAAAGGTTTCTTTGATTTCCTTGACACGTTCTCGTCCAACTTCCTTCTCACCATCGGAGGATTCCTTTGCGTGGTCTTTGTCGGATGGAAGATGAGCAAAGCTAATGTCAAAGATGAATTCACGAACGGAGGCAAGAAGAAACTGAACGAGAAGATATTCGGGGTAGCATATTTCCTAATGAAATATCTCGCTCCCATAGCGGTAGCCATAATCTTCGTCACGAATCTTATTCTGTAGCAAGATGGAGAAGACCCGGGAAACATTCGGCAGCAGGTTCGCTGTGATAATGGCCATGGCCGGATCAGCCATAGGTTTGGGAAACATCTGGAGATTCCCATACATGGTCGGGCAATACGGTGGAGCCGCATTTATCATTGTCTATATAGTGTGCAGTTTCCTTCTTGCTTTGCCGATTTTCCTGTCAGAGACCATTATCGGAAGACGAGCCAGGACAAACACTTTCGGTGCAATGGAAAAGCTTGCTCCTGGGTCTTCCTGGAAATGGCTGGGGCTTCTCACAGTAATCTCCCCTGTGATAATCCTTTCATATTACAGTGTAGTAGGTGGATGGAGTGTAGAGTATCTCTTCAAATCTTTGTCTTTTGAGTTCACCAATACACCGGCTGATCAGGTGTCAAGCCTTTTCGGGACGTTCATTTCTTCCACATGGGAACCCATCATAATGCATACATTATTCATGTTGATGGTAGGAGGCATCATCCTCGCCGGAGTAAAGAGCGGAATCGAACGCTTCACTAAGATAACGATGCCGGTGCTTTTCGTCCTGATTGTGGCGCTGACTATATTTTCAGTCTCGCTGCCCGGATCAGGTGCCGGTGTCAGTTATTTATTGAAGCCAGACTTCAGCAAACTTACAATGTCTGCAGTAGCTGCCGCCATGGGCCAGGCCTTCTTCTCCCTTTCTCTCGGTGTGGGAACAATCCTGACATACGCGTCTTATGTCAAAAAGGAGGAGAACATTTTCGCATCAAGCATTGGGACTGCGACATCGGATATCTTATTCGCATTATTGGCAGGATTCGCTATAATGCCGGCGGTGTTCGCTTGCGGAGTTGAACCGGGGGCTGGTCCCGGGCTGGTATTCCAGACGCTTCCGTTCATCTTCAACAAAATGGGGGCAGGAATGCCGGTTATCAGTTCTCTTGTATCCATCGTCTTTTTCGTAACGATCCTGGTAGCGGCTCTTACTTCTGCGATATCAATGATGGAGGTTGGGGTTTCTTATCTGGTGGACAATAAAGGGATGTCAAGATTTGGAGCAACTGCAGTCGTGACTCTTTTCGCATGGGCCGTAGGCATTCTTTGCTCACTTTCTTTCGGTCCACTATCAGAAGTCAAGATAGTAGGCAACACTATTTTTGATTTTCTGGACAAGATGTGCTCTAATTTCCTGATGGCTTTCGGTGGGTTGCTGTTCACTATCTTTGTAGGATGGAAGATGGACCAAGCTTCCGTCAAGGATGAATTTACCAACAGTGGAACCAAGAAAAAGAATAACTTCTGGTTCAAACCGGTCTATTTCCTTATCAAGTACGTTGCGCCCATTGCGATTGTGCTGATTTTTGTCACGAACCTTATCATCTAAGACAAAGGCCGCCGTCTGGCAATTGGACGAATAAGACGACTTTTGGCATAACCTTGAAGAAGGGTCTTGCTAAAGGTCTTTTTTTTGCTTTTATTTACATCATCAAAAGATTTCACTTAAAAACACATTTACGTTATGAAGAAACTCTTTCTTACCCTTGCTGCGGCAATGATGGTCCTCTGTGCAGCAGCTCAACCCGGAGGCGGACAAGGACGTCCTGGAGGTCAGGGAGGCCCTGGCGGACAAGGAGGCAACCCCTTCGGCAACATGACCCAGGAACAGATGCAGGAAATGTTCCGCAGGATGAATGAACCTCCGACTGACGATTCTTTCGAGATGAAGGAAATCTCATGCGTGAGCGCCGGCAAGAAACTCTATGGAGAAGCATTCTTCCCCAAGGCTCCCGGAAAACATCCTGTAATCATCATGTCACACGGATACAACGGAAGCCATACATCTTTCTATCAGATGATCGGCGAATTCGCGAAAGAAGGATATATCTGCTACTGCTATGACTTCGCTGGTGGTGGAGCAAGGAGCAAGAGCGAGGGCAGCCCCATGGAAATGTCCGTAGCATCCGAAAGGCAGAATCTTATCGATGTCGTGAACATGGTTTACGAATGGGATCAGGTAGACAAGAAGAACATCTTCATCCTCGGAGAAAGCCAGGGAGGATGCGTTTCCGGAATCACCGCGCCTTATGTCCAGGACAAGATCAACGCTGCCGTCCTCGTTTACCCCGCATTCTGCATCTATGACGACATCCTTGCACAGTACAAGACATACGAAGAGATTCCTGAGGACTATACACTCATGGGACTCAAAATCGGAAGGGAGCAATACAGGTGCTTCTTCAAGGAAGGCCTTGATGTCTACGAAGAGATCGTGAAATACAACGGAAAATTCCTGATCCTCCACGGAACGAACGACTCCCTCGTAAAGCCCGAATACTCAGCCAAAGCGGTTACCGCTCTGAACGAGCATGGAAAGAAGTTCGAGTTCCATCTCATATTCGGCGCAGGACACGGCTTCCAAGGTGAAGCAAGGGATCTCTACTACAATTATGTGAGGGACTTCCTCAACAACAACAAGAAATAATTGGTAGAAATCAGTTCATAATATTCGTAACAAGTACTTGGTTAAAAATGAGATCCCTGTCTTGCTGATGCATGACGGGGATCTCTGATATCGTGATATATTCCTATAGGTTACAGCCCTTCTACGAAATGGCACCAGCCATGGGTATCTTCAAGTTCTCCAAACTGTATTCCGGTAATACGGTTGTAAAGCTTTGTGCAGACAGGCCCCACGACTCCATCCGGCATGAAACGGAAAGTCCTTTCCACCTTGTCTTCTTCGAGTACCGGCTTCATATCAATATGGGACATTGGCGTAATGACGACTGCCGTTCCGCAAGCCCCGGCCTCTTCGAATTCATCCAGCTCATCAACAGGAATAGGACGCTTTTCCACCTCCATTCCGAAATCAGCCGCAACCTCCTGCAGGGTCTTGTTAGTGATTGACGGAAGGACACTGTCTGAAAGAGGTGTAATGTACTTGTTCCCCTTGATCCCGAAGAAGTTCGATGAACCGAACTCATCGACGTACTCTCTTGTTGCTGAGTTAAGGTACAGAAGCTCGGTGTATCCCTGCTCGTGGGCTATCTTGTAGGGTTTGAAAGTACAGGCATAGTTCGCTCCTATCTTGTAGCTTCCGGATCCCTTCGGAGCGGCCCTGTCATAGTTCCCGGGAACGACTCCCGCGAAAGATTTGAGATGCTCTCCGTAATATGACCCAACAGGAGCACACATGACGGCGAATATGGCCTCGGGATACGGAACCAGTTGCATCTGAGGATGGACTCCTATCAGAAGGGGACGAAGATACATGGATGCTTTGTGGCCGTAAGGAGGAAGGAACTCCATATTGTTGCGAATGCATTCTTCACACATTTTGAAGAACATCTCCTTGTCGGGACATGGCATGCCGAGATAGTCTGCTGTCCTTTGGAGACGGGCTGCATTCTGATCCGGTCTGAAGATGGCGACCCGGCCGTCTTTCTGTCTGAACGCCTTCAATCCTTCGAAACAAGATATCGCATAATGGTTCATTTGTGCGAAAGGGTCAAGTGTGAAGAAGAAGTCCTCGGTCACTTTAATGGGTGACCACTCCCCGTTGACATAGTGGGAAAGAATAAGTGTACGGGTCCTGTATGCGTCGAATCCCAGGGAATCCCAATCAATTGCTGCCATATTGTATAAGATTTTTGTCGGTTTGTTTTCTATATGTTTGCTGCAATCCAGTCTCCGACTTCCGAAGTCGAATAGGCCTTGCCTCCTTCTGCCAGATCCTCAGTAACCACACCTTGTTCAAGGGAAGCGGCTACTGCCTTCCTGATGGCGGTGCCTTCCTCCATAAGGCCGAAAGCGTATTCGAACATCATCGCAGCCGAAAGGATAGCTGCAACCGGGTTCGCTATATTCTTTCCTGCAGCTTGAGGATAAGAACCGTGTATCGGTTCGAAAAGACTGGTATGCTCACCAACCGATGCGGAAGCCAGAAGTCCCATAGATCCGGATATGCAGCTGGCCTCATCCGTGAGGATGTCTCCGAAAGTGTTCTCGGTCACAATAACATCGAAGAACTTGGGGCAGCGGATAAGCTGCATCGCGGCATTGTCGACGAACATGTAATCCACCTTGACCTCGGGATAGGACGGCTCCATTTCCTGTGCGACCTGCCTCCAAAGTCTGGAGGATTCCAGAACATTGGCCTTGTCCACAACAGTGAGATGTTTGCGACGGCGCATAGCATATTCGAAAGAGAGTTTCAGGATTCTCTCAATCTCATAACGGCTGTATATACAGGTGTCATATGCAGTATTGCCGTCATCCTTGCGTCCTTTCTCTCCGAAATACATTCCGCCTGTGAGTTCCCTTATGCAAAGGAAATCAGCGCCATCGACCAATTCTGTCTTGAGAGGAGATTTGTGCGCCAAGGACTTGAATGTCTCAACTGGACGAAGATTCGCATAAAGGCCGAGTTTCTTACGGATGGCAAGAAGACCTTGCTCAGGCCTCACCTTTGAGGTAGGGTCGTTGTCATATTTGGGATCACCGACCGCTCCGAAAAGAACAGCGTCGCTTTCCATGCAGGTTGCATGAGTCTCCATGGGATAAGCGTCCCCGTAGCGGTCAATTGCGCAGGCACCAACATATCCGAAGGTGTATTCTACCTCATGGGAGAATTTCTTGCAAACGGCGTCAACCGCTTTAGCGGCCTGTTCTATTACTTCAGGTCCGATTCCATCACCGGGCAATTTTGCGATTCTGAGTTTCATCTGTATTCAAATTTTCTATAATGTTCAACATTTTCACCGTAGCCTTGATAGCTGCTTCCGTCTGGTCCGAATCGATACCTCTTGTCTTGAAGCCATGTCCATCCAGATCCCAGGAAATCGTGGTTTCAACAAGAGCGTCAGTCTTTCCTCCGGGAGGTATCTTCACCACGTAATCCGCAAGTCGCGGGTGATTCTTGCCAAGGCTGTCATATATCTTCCAGAGAGCTTTCATGAAAGCGTCATACTGACCGTCTCCTGATGCCGAATCCTCATACTGCTCACCATCAATGTCTATCCTGAGGTTCGCCAATGGCCTCATTCCCCTTGTAAGCTGCAGGGAATAGTTCACTATTTTAATGCTGTCGTGGGAAGTCTCCCTCTTAAGGACATCGGCAATGATGAAAGGCAGGTCCTCCGGTGAAAGCGATTCCTTCTTGTCACCGAGTTCCACGACCCTCTCCGTAACCGCCTTCATCTGGTCCGGGGAAAGGTTTATGCCGAGTTCCTCAAGATTCTTCATTATATTGGCTTTGCCGCTTGTCTTGCCGAGTGCATAATGTCTGTGTCTTCCGAAGCGCTCCGGCATGAGTGCGTTCTGGTACAAACCTCCTTTCTTGTCACCGTCGGCATGTACTCCACTGGTCTGAGTGAAGGCGAACTCTCCTACCAAAGGCTTGTTCGATGGGATTCTCACACCTGAAATCGTCTCGACATAACGGCAAATCCTCATAAGGGTCTTCTCGTTCAAGGTGTTTTCTACCTTGAGGTGATCGTTAAGGATGCCAACGGCGCTTGCGACCGCGAGATTGCCGGTTCTTTCTCCCAGACCGTTTACTGTCGTATGGATTCCGTGGAAGCCGGCCTTTACCGCCTCGAAGGTATTCGCTGCAGCAAGGTCATAATCGTTATGCGCATGGAAATCGAAATGCAGACCCGGATACCTCCTTATCATATCCGAGCAGAACTCAGCAGTCTGGATCGGATTCAGAATCCCGAGGGTGTCGGGCAGCATGAACCTTCGGACCGGAGTGTCTTTCAGCCCGTCAAGGATGAAATAGACATACTCGGGAGAATCCACCATTCCTCCGGACCAATCCTCAAGATACACGTTGACCGTAAGGCCTTTGTCCACGGCCATGTTTATATTGCGGAGCACGTCTTCAAGATGCTGCTGGGGGGTCTTCCTCAACTGCCCTGTAACGTGGCGTAGAGAACCCTTCATCAGAAGGTTCATCACTTTTCCTCCGGAAGAAACAATCCAGTCGATGGAAAGGCCGTCGTCAACGAACCCCAAGGCCTCGACCCTGTCGAGACAACCGGCTTCAGATGCCCAGGAGCATATCTTCGAGAAGCCCAACTGTTCTCCCTGTGACACTCTTGCGGAGCCGACCTCGATACGGTTCACCTTCAACTCCTCCAGAAGAAGCCTTGATATAGCAAGCTTCTCGTCAGCATTGAAAGAAACACCTGCAGTCTGCTCCCCGTCACGGAGAGTCGTATCCATCACCTCTATCATAGGGAATTCTTTTCGTAAGCCTCTATCTTGTCCTTCTGCAGAAGCAGATAATCAATATCGTCCAGCCCATTCATCAGGCAGTATTTCTTATAGGCGTTAAGCTCGAAACTTTCGCTTCTTCCCGTCGAAAGAAGAGTAACTGTCTGGGCGGGAACATCAACCCTCACCTTTGTGGAAGGATCTGCCTGAACAGCAGCAAGAATCTCCGACAGGAAATCCGGTGATACCACCACGGGAAGCACAAAATTGTTCAGCTCGTTGTTCTTGTGGATATCAGCAAAGAAACTGGATATCACCACCTTGAACCCGTATCCGGCTATAGCCCATGCAGCATGCTCACGGCTGGAGCCGCTGCCGAAGTTCTTCCCGGCGACGAGGATATCACCACCATATGCAGGATTGTTCAGCACGAAATCCTTGTTCAGGGTTCCGTCCGGGAAATACCTCCAGTCCCTGAAAAGGTTCTCTCCGAAGAAACTCTCATCCCTTGTCGTAGCCTTAAGGAAGCGTGCCGGGATTATCTGGTCCGTATCCACGTTCTCCAAAGGAAGAGGGACGCAGGTGCTTTCGATTATGTTGAATTTCTGTTTCATGGTCTGAAGCTATAGAAGGGTTCTCGGATCGGTAATTTTGCCGGTAACGGCAGCGGCCGCAGCCACGAGCGGACTTGCAAGAAGGGTCCTGGAACCGGGTCCCTGACGTCCCTCGAAGTTGCGGTTCGAAGTGGAGACGCTGTACTTGCCTGCAGGGATCTTGTCATCGTTCATAGCGAGGCATGCGGAACATCCGGGCTGACGGATTTCGAAACCGGCCTCCCCGAGAATCTTGTCAAGACCTTCTGCCTGTATCTGTTTGCGGACTTCCCATGAACCGGGAACCAGCCATGCGGTGACGCCTTCCGCCTTTTTGCGTCCTTTCGCGATGGAAGCGAAGGCCCTGAAATCCTCGATTCTGCCGTTGGTGCAGGCTCCGAGGAAAACGTAATCTATCTTATGGCCAAGAAGTTTCTCTCCAGGAGCGAATCCCATATAAGACAGAGACTTCTTGAAAGAGGCCTGACCTTCCTCAGGAACACTGTCAAGAGTAGGGATGTTTCCGTCTATGGCCATTCCCATTCCCGGATTGGTTCCGTAGGTTATCATTGGAGCGATGTCCTCTGCGGCAAAGACAATCTCACGGTCGAAGACGGCGTCATCTCCGCTCTTGAGTGTCTTCCAATATTCGACGGCTTTGTCCCAAGCCTCTCCCTTGGGAGCGTACTCCTTTCCTTTAAGGTAAGCGAAGGTGGTCTCGTCAGGGGCTATGAATCCTCCTCTGGCACCCATCTCGATGGAAAGATTACAAAGCGTAAGTCTTCCTTCCATGGACATCTCTCTGATGACGTTACCTCCGTACTCAATGAAGTATCCGGTACCACCGCTGGTAGTGAGCTGCTTCATGATATACAAGGCGATATCCTTCGGTGTAACGCCCTCTCCCAGTTTTCCTTCTACTCTTATCCTCATTGACTTCGGCTTCTGCTGAAGTATGCACTGGGAAGCGAGAACCATCTCCACTTCACTGGTACCGATACCGAAAGCGACGGCACCCACAGCCCCGTGAGTTGAAGTGTGGGAATCACCGCAGACGATTGTCATTCCGGGAAGAGAAAGTCCCCTTTCAGGCCCTACCACATGGATGATTCCGTTACGGGGGTCCATCATCCCGAAATGCGCAAGTCCGAACTCCTTGGCATTGGCGGCAAGAGTATCGACCTGTTTCTTGGAAACGGGATCCTCGATAGGCTTGTCCTGGTCATGGGTCGGGGTGTTGTGGTCCGGCATGCAGAAGATTTTTTCCGGCCTCAGGCACTTGATGCCCCTTGACCGTAGTCCCTCGAAGGCTTGGGGAGAGGTTACTTCGTGGCAGTAAAGCCTGTCTATGTAAAGCTGGGACGGACCGTCCTCGATCATGTCCACAACATGGGAATCCCAGATTTTGTCAAATAGAGTGTTCATCTTAGTCTGCGAATTTGTTGATACAGTCCACATAGGCTTCTATCGAGGCGGAAACGATATCCGTGTTCGCTCCGAACCCGTAGTAGAGTTTACCTTCGTTTTCAACCTGCATATGAACTTTGCAGCAGTCATCGGATCCTTTGGATACGCCCTGGATAGTGAACTCGTTGATGGTTATCTGGCGCCTTACTATCTGACGAAGGGCATTGATTGCTGCATCGACAGGACCGTTGCCTGTGGCAGCGGCTTCAAACTTTTCTCCTGCAATGTCAAGACCAATGGAAGCGACGGGCTTCATACCTATACCGCTAGTGGCCTGCAGCCAGTCAACTTTGATATGGTGGTTGTGGGCCCTGTCAGCTCCTGCCAGCATCAGGATATCATCGTCGTGGATTTCCTTTTTGCGGTCAGCAAGCTTGAGGAACTCCTCGTACACCTTGTCAAGCTTCTCGTCACTCAAGGACACTCCAAGGACTTCAAGACGGTATTTCAAAGCGGCGTGTCCGCTTCTGGCCGTTAGGACAATCGAATTGTTGTCTATTCCGACATCCTTCGGGTCTATGATCTCATAGGTGCTGGTATTCTTCAGCACCCCGTCCTGATGGATACCGGAAGAATGGGCGAAGGCATTCTTGCCGACAATGGCCTTGTTCGGCTGCACAGGCATATTCATGAGGGAAGACACCATGCGGCTGACAGGATAGATCCTGGAGGTGTTGATATTGGTGGAGAGGTCAATGTCCCTATGCGAACGCAGGATCATCGCCACCTCTTCAAGAGCCGTATTACCGGCCCTTTCACCGATTCCGTTAATAGTGACTTCGCACTGCCTGGCTCCATTCAGAAGACCCGCCATTGTATTGGCTGTCGCCATCCCGAGGTCGTTGTGGCAATGTGTCGAAATTATCGCGTTCTCAATCCCGGAGACATGGTCGCACAAATACTTTATCTTGGCGCCATATTCGGCAGGAAGGCAATAACCTGTCGTATCGGGGATATTGACCACTGTGGCACCGGCCTTGATCACGGCCTCTACCACCTTTGCAAGATACTCGTTGTCGGTCCGGCCTGCGTCCTCTGCGTAGAACTCCACATCCTCAACATACTTCTTGGCGTATTTCACGGCACGGACTGCCCTCTCCAGAATCTCATCCCGGTTCGATCCGAACTTGTAGCGGATATGGTAATCCGAAGTCCCGATACCGGTATGGATCCTGCCGCGCTTGGCATATTTGAGGGCTTCTGCCGCCACATCGATGTCCTTTTCCACTGCCCTCGTAAGGGCGCAGATAGTAGGCCATGTGACAGCCTTGGATATCTCGACCACAGAGTTGAAGTCTCCCGGACTGGATACCGGGAAACCCGCCTCTATGACATCGACTCCGAGCTGCTCAAGCGCTTTGGCCACCTCAATCTTCTCAACAGTGTTGAGCTGGCATCCGGGGACTTGCTCCCCGTCCCTCAAGGTGGTGTCGAAAATATAAACCCTGTCGCTCATTGGATGGAGTTCTGTTTCGTTCTTCTAAAACTAGTCGTTCTCGGGACGGAGCTTGCGAACGGCCGCTCCGGTACGCCACATCTCGCTTTCGCGAAGGGCTTTCAGTTCCTTTTCAAGGCCCTCGCGGTAGCCAGGCTTCGAGTTGGAGTCAATGGAAATCTGGGCCTCATTGCCGCTTGCGACACTCTGGTAGAGTTTCTCGAAAACAGGCTTCGTGGCATCATGGAAAGGACCCATCCAGTCAAGGGCTCCCCTCTGTGCGGTGGTGGAGCAGTTTGCGTACATCCAATCCATTCCCTTTTCAGCGAACAGAGGCATCAGGGACTGGGTAAGTTCCTCTACGGTCTCGTTGAAAGCCTCGGAAGGAGAATGGCCGTGCTCACGGAGAGTCTCATACTGTGCAAGAAGAAGTCCCTGGATAGCACCCATCAGGGTTCCCCTTTCTCCTGTAAGGTCTGAGTAAACCTCCCTCTTGAAGTCCGTCTCGAACAGGTACCCTGAACCTACGCCGATACCAAGAGCCAGTGTGCGGTCAAGAGCTCTGCCTGTAGCATCCTGATATACAGCATAAGAGGAGTTGATACCCCTTCCTTCGAGGAAAAGACGGCGGAGAGAAGTTCCTGATCCCTTAGGAGCGACCATGATTACATCAACGTCCTTGGGAGGGACAATGCCTGTACGGTCATTGTAGGTGATTCCGAAGCCGTGTGAGAAGTAAAGCGCCTTGCCGGGGGTGAGATGCTTCTTGACTGTCGGCCATACGGCAATCTGGGCAGCGTCTGACACCAGATACTCGATGATCGTAGCCCTCTGGCAAGCCTCTTCGATGTCGAAGAGCGTTTCTCCGGGAACCCAACCGTCAGCGACGGCCTTGTCATAGGTTTTTCCCTTCCTCTGTCCGACGATGACCTTGAAACCGTTGTCCTTGAGGTTCAGGGACTGTCCGGGACCCTGTACTCCGTAGCCGATTACAGCTATTACTTCGTCCTTGAGTACCTGCTGTGCGTGTTCGAGGGTGAATTCCTCGCGGGTGACTACATTCTCGATCACTCCGCCAAAATCAATCTTTGCCATTGTTCGTTTATTGTTTATTTGTTTGTTTCTTGTATTTCTCCCTCTCTCTTTCCCTCTTCTGGAGGAACTTGAAGACAGGCTCCTGCATTGCTCTAGAGACTGCGATTCGTCCAGATCTGACGAACTGCCTTACTCCGTATTCCTTGAGCTCATCATAAAGAGCTGCAGTCTCTATCGTGTGACCTGTCTTCTGGATGACGGTGAAGGTCTTGTTCATTTCAACTATCCTGGCGTGATACCTGTTCAGGAGCCCCTCTATGTCATCGCACTTCAGGAGGTCATCCGTCAGTATCTTATAGAGAGCAAGCTCCCGGTACACGATCTTTTCAGCAGTATAGAAGAACGCCTTCAGCACGTCCACCCTCTTTTCAATCTGCTGGACCACTTCCTTTATCTTTTTCTCCGTGGCATCCGTCACAATCGTAATATTGTGGACGCCTTCCATGGAAGAAGCACCTGCCGAAAGGCTCCAGATGCTGAGGCTGCGCCTCGTAAAGATGTTTGATATCTGCGCAAGAAGACCGATCTGGTTCTCCGTATATATCGTTACGGTATATGTCCTGACTTCGTTTTCCATACTCTAGACGTTTTCAAACCATTCCTTATCAGTCAACATTATCTGGTTGATTCCCTTTCCGGGAGGGACCATAGGCATGACCATCCCGTTCTCTTCCACATGGACTTCAAGAATGAACGGGGAATCGTCGGAAAGCATTTCGCGGACCGCATCCTCCAAATCCTTCCTCTTTTCAACAGAACGGGTCTTGATTCCATAAGCTTTTGCAATCAATGAGAAGTCAGGGTTCACCATCCTCGTTTGGGAATATCTCTCCCCGAAGAACAGTTCCTGCCATTGGCGGACATTGCCCAGCCAGTTGTTGTTCAGGAGGACTATCTTGACTCCCGTGCCTTCCTGCATAATGGTTCCGTATTCCTGGACCGTCATCTGAAGGCCGCCGTCTCCCACGAAAAGGCAGACCTGACGGTCGGGAGCGGCTATTTTAGCACCGATCGCTGCAGGTATGCCGAAACCCATAGTTCCGAGTCCGCCTGATGAAATGAAACTTCTCTTCTGAGCGAACCTGGAATAGCGGGCTCCCATCATCTGGTTCTGCCCGACATCCGTGACAACAATCGCTTTACCGCCGGACACTCTGGACACGCAATCCACGACTTCGCCCATCTTGATATGGCCTTTCCCGGGGGCCACCTCAGGGGTGATGACCTTCTGCTGTTCAACCTCACGGCAAGAGGAAAAGCTTTCCACCCATTCCGTGTGCTTGTTTTCCTTCATCTTGGAGATGATTGCGGAAAGGACCTGTTTCGCATCTCCCTTGATTCCCACTTCGACAGGTATTATCTTTCCGATCTCGGAAGGGTCTATGTCAATATGGATGACCTTCGCCTGCTTCGCATATGTCGACACCGTTCCTGTCACCCTGTCATCGAACCTCATCCCGACCGCGATAAGCACATCGCATTCGTTGGTCTTGACATTGGGTGCGACATTCCCATGCATACCTATCATTCCCATATATAACGGGAAATCGGAAGGAAGAGCGCTCAAACCAAGAAGAGTCGCACCGGCAGGAATGTCCCCCTTCTTCAGGAATTCCATCAATTCGGATTCGGCGTTGCTGATTGTGACACCCTGACCGAACACGACGAAAGGTTTCTGGGCCTTGTCAATCAGCTCAACAGCCTTGTCTATTGCCTGCTCAGAAGGCTTGGGGATATGGACGTAGCTCCTTATGAAAGTGCACTTCTTGTACTCGAACTCGACAGTTCCGTTCTGGGCATCCTTCGTGAAATCCAGCACCACCGGACCGGGGCGCCCGGTTTTGGCGATGAAGAAAGCTCTGGAGACCGCCCAAGCGATATCCTCAGCCCTTCTTATCTGGTAGTTCCACTTGCAGATGGGACCGGTAAGACCGGTGACGTCAGCCTCCTGGAAAGCATCCGTTCCAAGGGCGGCATTGGCGACTTGTCCGGTAATGACCACAACCGGAGTGGAGTCCGTCATCGCGTCAACCACACCAGTAATCACATTGGTGGCGCCGGGGCCGGAAGTCACTATGACCACACCCGGCTCTCCTTTGACTCTGGCATACCCCTGTGCTGCGTGGATGGCCCCCTGCTCGTGCCTCACAAGGACATGACGGATCGGGGTCCCGCATGAGTAGAAACTGTCATATACGGGCATAATCTGTCCTCCGGGGTATCCGAAAACGGTATTCACCCCTTCTGCCTCAAGGCTTCTCCAGAGAGCTTCAGAACCCGTAATGGCCTTTTTGTTGTTTTCAGCTTCCATATCTGTTGTTGTCCGTTTCTATCAATGATCAGTCTATGATCCTCACTGCCCCCTTGTCGGCGGAGCTTACCAAAGATGCGTATGCCTTGAGGCTTTTCGACACTTCGCGGTTACGCCTTGGAGGAGTAAAGGCAAGCTTTCCACGGGAAAGTTCCTCTTTTCTCCTTTCTTCAAGCTGCTCCTCAGAAAGAGCCACATTGATGCTCCTTCCCGGAATATCTATCGAAATCATGTCTCCGTCCCTAAGCAGACCGATATTGCCACCGGCAGCCGCTTCAGGAGAAATATGACCGATGCTGAGACCGGAAGTTCCTCCGCTGAAACGTCCGTCAGTTATGAGCGCGCACTCCTTTCCGAGATGCATTGACTTGATATAAGAGGTAGGATAGAGCATCTCCTGCATTCCCGGACCGCCTTTAGGTCCTTCGTGAGTGATGACAACCACGTCTCCGCTCTTTACCTTTCCTCCAAGAATCCCGTCGCAGGCCTCTTCCTGGGAATCGAACACCTTCGCAGGACCTGTGAACTTCCATATCGACTCATCCACACCGGCAGTTTTTATCACACATCCGTCAAGAGCGATGTTGCCCTTGAGGACGGCAAGTCCACCTTCTTTTGAATAAGCGTGGGCGACATCCCTTATGCATCCGTTTTCACGATCGGTATCGAACGAACCGTAGTAAGTCTGCTGGGAGCCCATCTGAGTTGAGAACTTGCAAGCGGGTGCACTGGAATATATCTTCAGAGCTTCTTCGGAAACCGATCCGCTGAGAATGCAGTAAGATTTGATAAGTTCAGTGAGCGTCATTCCGTCAACCCTCATAAGCGAAGCGTCAACAAGACCGGCTTTCGCCAGTTCGTACATGATAGCGACGATTCCGCCGGCACGGTTGACATCCTGGACATGATATTTGGCGGTATTCGGAGCCACTTTGCAGATACATGGGACCTTTCTTGACAGAGCGTCAATGTCATCCATAGTAAAGTCGACCCCTGCTTCATGGGCTATCGCAAGAAGATGAAGGACAGTATTGGTGGAACCTCCCATGGCGATATCAAGGGTCATAGCGTTCAGGAAGGCCTGACGTGTCGCTATAGACCTCGGAAGTACACTATCATCACCGTCACGGTAATATTTGTAAGCGTTCTCAACAATCTGGTGAGCTGCTTTACGGAAAAGTTCGGTACGGTTCACATGCGTAGCGACGACTGTTCCGTTTCCGGGAAGCGACATTCCTATCGCTTCTGTCAAGCAGTTCATTGAATTCGCGGTGAACATACCGGAACAGCAGCCGCACCCGGGACATGCGCTGTTCTCTATCATTGACACGGCGTTGTCGTCGAGAGAAGGATCTGCGGACTGCACCATGGCATCGATCAGGTCAAGCTTCCTTTCTCCGAGTACACCGGCCTCCATAGGGCCGCCGGACACGAATACCGCAGGGATGTTCAGACGCATGGCAGCCATCATCATTCCGGGAGTGATCTTGTCGCAGTTGCTTATGCAGACCATCGCGTCAGCCTTGTGGGCGTTGACCATATATTCGACACTGTCAGCTATGACCTCCCTTGAAGGAAGGGAATACAGCATTCCGTCATGGCCCATGGCTATTCCGTCATCCACGGCGATGGTGTTGAATTCCGCGGCATAGCATCCAAGAGATTCGATTTCCTTTTTCACAATCTGCCCCACCTCGTGAAGATGGGTATGTCCCGGGACGAACTGGGTAAAGGAGTTGACAATCGCTATGACGGGTTTTCCCATCTGTGAGGTTTTCATGCCCGTGGCCACCCAAAGCGCCCTGGCTCCTGCCATCCTTCTGCCGTCCATCGTGACGGCGCTCCTGAGCTGATTCTTCATGATCCTTTTTGTCTATCAAAAAACCCCTCCTCAGTGTGACTGAGAAGGGGCCGTATACTTTGCTTTGGCATTTACACCTTCCCAGTCCGCGTCACGCAAGTACGAGGACAATAAGGGAAAGTACGAGAATGCTGTAGCTGAACATCATCTTTTAAACTGTAACCAAGTGCGAAGATATGAATCAGAACAATAAAAAACAAACTTTTCGAGAAGTATTTTATTAGAAATCAATCACTAAGCATTTGTGAAGTTTTTTCTTAAAAACGTTAAAACTTATCGAATATGCTCTAATCTTGTTCTTGAACGATTATTTAAATTACAAATTGCAACAATTCTTGCCCATAAAGTTACAACTCGGACGATATCTTTAAAACAATGTTGTGGTGCCCTGAAACCCGTTTTTATCAGTCCGCATCGCCCAAAGCGGGGAAATTCTTCCTGAAAATGTCAAGAAGATCCGGATCAATTTCACAGACCTGTACATCTTCCTGGTCTTCTTTGCAAGCGGCAAGAAGTTTTCCCATAGGGTCAAACAACTGCGAGTGTCCGTTGTAGTTGTTCCCCGGATCCTTTCCCACACGGTTCACGCCGGCAACGAAGCATAGGTTTTCGATAGCACGGGCCTTAAGCAGAGCGTCCCAAGCGTCAACTCTTCTTACCGGCCAGCTGGCCACATACAGGATAAGATCATAATCCGCACGGCCATCCACCATCCGGTTACGGCTGAATACCGGGAACCTCAAATCATAGCACACCTGAAGAAGTATCCTTATCCCACGGAACTCGACTACAACCCTTTCCTCTCCGGGAGTGAATCTCAAATGCTCTCCGCTATAGGTAAAAAGATGGTGCTTGTCATAGTATTGCACCTGCCCGTCGGGCTTTACGAAATAGAACCTGTTCCTGAATTCAGATCCTCCTTCGGAAGGGATCTCCACGGCGATGCTGCCGCATACCGCACAATTCTTTTCCGATGCGACACCTTTCAGAAATTCAAGACTCTCCGGGACATTCTTTTCTGCAATCCCGGAAGGTTGAGTGGCAAATCCCGTGGAGAACATCTCAGGTAGTACAATGATGTCTACGTCCCGAAGCGGTGACACCATTTCACGGACCTTGTTCCGGTTTGCCGCAGGATCCGCCCACGCGAGATCCATCTGGACTAAAGCGATTTTCATAATATGGGGAAATGTCTATTGTATGAAACTATCTGCGGGTTATCTTGGCAGCCCATCCTCCACCGGGAGCCATATGGATCTTGACTTTTCCGTCAGCGGGAAGATTCTCTTCCGCCTTCATGAAATCCCTCGCTGCCCGGTCTGCATTGGGACCATCCTTGAAGACTTCCATCTTCCACTGTCCTGAGCCAAGGAAAGAGAGATCGAGTTCCATATCACGGGCATTCCAATCGGTCATGGCACCGACGTACCAGGTATTCCCTTTCCGACGGGCAGTGACAGCATATTCGGCGATCTTGGCGTCAACGGCCACGGATTCGTCCCATGTCGTAGGAATCTCCGCTATGAACTTAGTGCACTCGGGTTCAGCCATATAGTTGGAAGGGGAGTCACAAAGCATATTGAGAGGAGATTCAAAAACGACATATTCGGCGAGCTGGCGGCAACGTGTGCCCTGGCTCATAGGTTCGGAGTTGACTGGGCGGTAGTTGCCTCTGTTGGCGTTTTTCATCGCTCCTTGAGTGTAGTCCATCGGACCGGCGACCATCCTTGTGAAAGGAATTGTAAGGTCATAGGTGACCTGGTCAACGCCTGATTCCCATTTCATGTTCTCAAGTCCGTGCACACCCTCGAAGTTCACGACATTGGGATATGTCCTCTGAAGGCCTGCCGGTTTGAATGCACCATGGAAATCGCACATCATATGGTACTTTGCGGCCGTCTTGGCGGCGTTCACATAGAATTGGAGCATCTGCTGGTCATCCCTGTCCATGAAATCTATTTTGAAGCCCTTGATTCCCATCTTGGAATAATGGCTGCAGACGCCCTCCATGTCACGGTTGAACGCCCAATATCCCGCCCACAGGATGAGACCGACGCCTTTGCTCTGTGCATAAGCAGCCAACTCTTCAAGATTTATCTCAGGAATCACCTGCATCAGGTCCGCCTGCAGATTGACGGCCCAGCCTTCGTCGAGGATGACATATTCTATCCCCTGTTTTGAAGCGAAGTCAATATAATATTTATAGGTGTCGTTGTTGATGCCGGCACGGAAATCAACCCCGTAAATATTCCAGTCGTTCCACCAGTCCCATGCGACTTTGCCGGGCCTGACCCAACTGAAATCTCCATTTGAAGGAGTCGCGAGCTTCCAAACCATGTCGTTCACGGAAAGCTGACGGTCTTCATCCGAGATTATCAGGGTCCTCCAAGGGAATGCTGTGGTCCCGCTCGCCTTGGCAATGTAGTCTTCCCTGGTCTGGACTTCACCCTGGAGCATGTTGTGACCGCCCTGTTTCACATCCTTGGGATAAGGTGCGAAGACTCCCTTGAGTTGGGATGTGCCTTCTCCGTAAAGATACATTCCGGGATAATCCAGAAGATCGGATTCAGTGACGCAGATCTTCATCCCCGCTGGGGCTTCCACGGTGAGAGGAAGGAAAGCGAGCCTTTCCTTGTTCCAACCGCTCAGAGGAATATGGGCATATGTGTTCTCGAACGAACTGTAGAACTGGGTCTCAAGAGGGAGAGTCTGATGGGAAACATAAGGAACATAAGCGTTCCAGTCCCCTGCGAAAGAGAAAACCGCTTCCTCTTTATTGACAGTATAATCTCCCTTCAGTCTGGATACGAAACGGTATGCCACTCCGTCATCATACGCACGGAAAATCACATCGTAGTCCTGAAAGACAAGCTTTATCTCATTGAAATTGTCCCTCACTTCCGACTTCTTGTATATTACCGGGTGAAGGATCTGGTCGACGGATCTTTTTTCCACCTTCTTCACTTTGTCTCCTGCACCGAATTCTTTACCTCCGGAGATTTCCATCCCGATAGGAGAAGGGGAAAGAAGAAGTATCCCGGCTCTTGATACAGAATAAGTGAGCGCCCCGTCATTGTTCACCACGACTGAAGTCTTTCCATCTGGAGAAGTGAGCTGATATGTTTTCGTGGCAGCTGAAGCTGTAAACGAAACAGTGGCAACCAAAAGTGTGGCAATTGCAAAGAGTTTCTTATTGACAGTCATATCTTGAATGAAAATTAATAATGCTAGTCAAGTCCGAGTTCTTTCTTCATGTCCCTTAGCAGGTCAAAAGCCTGGAGCGGAGTCATGTTGTTGAGATCCGCTTTTTTGAGGGTGTCTCTCAATGACGAAAGGGTCGGATCATCCAATTGGAAGAGGGTGAGCTGCAACGTACCGTCGCTTTCAACCCTCCCTTCGGATGTATAATAAGGCTTGGTTATCTTCCCGAAGTCCCCTTTCTTCGCCTTTCCGATACCCTGTTCCTGACCCTTCTCCAATGCGGAGAGAGTCTTCTCTGCGGAATCAAGCACCTCGCGGGGCATTCCGGCGAGCCTTGCCACGTGGATACCGAAACTGTGTGCGACACCTCCTGGAGCAAGTTTTCTGAGGAATATCACCTGCTTCCCTTTCTCCTTGACCTCAATATGGAAGTTCCTTACCCTCTTGTAAAGACCCTCAAGGTCGTTCAGTTCATGGTAGTGGGTGGCGAAAAGGGTCTTAGCGCCTTGGCCATATTCGTGGATATATTCCACAATGGCCCTTGCAATGGACATTCCGTCGTATGTCGAAGTGCCTCGGCCTATCTCATCGAGAAGGACAAGTGACCTTTCGGAGAGATTGTGAAGAATCATTGACGTCTCAAGCATCTCGACCATGAAGGTGGACTCACCACGGGAAATGTTGTCCGAAGCACCGACCCTTGTGAAGATCTTGTCGAAATAGCCCATCTTCGCCTCCTGCGCAGGAACGAAGGAACCGATCTGGGCCATCAGTACAATAAGTGCCGTCTGCCTTAAGAGAGCGGACTTACCGGCCATGTTCGGTCCGGTCAGGATTATGATCTGCTGCTCCTTCTGGTCAAGGTGTATGTCATTGGGGACATACTCTTCGCCGGGTTTCATAAGGGTCTCGATGACCGGATGCCTGCCTTGTTTTATATCGAGAGTAAGGGAAGAATCCACTTCTGGACGGCAGTAGTTCCTCTCGGAGGCTATCTGCGCGAAGCCGCACAGCACATCCAACCGTGAGACTATTCTGGCGTTCAACTGGATGACGGATATCTTCTGCTGAATCTTCGACACCAACTCTCCATAAAGGCGTGTCTCAATGGCGTAGATCCTCTCTTCGGCCCCAAGAATCTGCTGCTCGTATTCCTTGAGTTCTTCGGTTATATAACGCTCCGCGTTGACAAGGGTCTGCTTGCGTATCCATTCAGGAAGGACCTTGTCCTTGTATGTGTTCCTTACTTCGATATAATACCCGAAGACATTATTGTACCCTATCTTCAAAGAAGGTATGCCGGAGCGCTCACTTTCCCTTTGCTGCAGTTCCTGAAGGTAGTCCTTGCCTCCGGAAGAGATGCTGCGTAGATGGTCCAGTTCTTCGTCAACTCCCGAAGCGATGACAGGACCTTTGCCGATGGCTGATGCGCATTCGGGGGAAAGGGTCTTGCGTATCGTTTCCAGAAGGGCTCCGCAGTCAACAAGATTAGAGACCAGGTTCTCAAGGTCAGGATTCCCTTTTCCGGAGCAGATTTCCTTGATGGGTTCCAACCGGGACAGTCCCCGTCCAAGTTGCAGGACTTCCCTGGGGACGATCTTTCCGGTAGCCGCTCTGGCTATTATCCTTTCCAGGTCTCCGATTTCTCCGATGTTCCTCTGAACCTCGTCAAGGTCCTCAGCATTCTGGGTGAAATGCCCCACTACCGAATAGCGGGAATTCAATTCAGCGGTATCCATTACCGGCATGGCAAGCCATGTCCTCAGCATACGGGCTCCCATAGGGGAAGAACAACGGTCTATCACGTCAACGAGCGGTACTCCTTCTCCTCCTGCCGCGCTTTGGAACACTTCCAGGTTCCTGATGGTGAATTTGTCCATCCAGACGAACTTTCCTTCGTCTATTCTGGACAGGGAACAGATGTTTCCCAGATTCTCATGCTGGGTCTGCTCGAGATATACCAAAAGCGCTCCTGCCGAAGTGAGTCCAAGGGGATAAGAGTCCACTGCATATCCTTTCAGGGTATCAACTTTCAGTTGCTTGCGCAGTTTTTCCACAGCGGCATCATATACGAACGCCCATTCATCAATGGTGGATATGTACCAAGAATCCCCGAACTCTTCCTGAACGTACTTCTTGTAGCTCCTCGGAACGACGACCTCCTTAGGAGACAAAGAAGAAAGAAGGGTAGATATATAATCGTGGCTTCCCTGTGCGATCTGGAACGTTCCTGTTGAAACATCCAGAAAGGCTGCTCCGCATTTGTCCTTCTCGAAAGAGAGGCCTGCGAGATAGTTGTGCTCCTTCTGGGAAAGCATCTCGTCACTGAACGCGACACCTGGGGTAACAAGCTCAGTCACTCCTCTTTTGACAAGCTTTTTCCCGGCCACGAGTTTCGGATCCTCGAGTTGGTCGCAAACCGCGACCTTATAGCCGGCACGGACAAGTTTGGGGAGATACACGTCCATCGCATGATGAGGGAAGCCCGCCATAGGCAGATTGCCTTTATCCCCGTTGGAACGCTTCGTAAGGACGATGCTCAGGACCTTGCTTGCAAGAATGGCGTCATCCGAATACGTTTCATAGAAATCCCCGACCCTGTATAGGAGAACCGCCTCCGGGTACAGAGCCTTTGTCGCGAAAAATTGCTTTATGAGTGGAGTATCCTCCAATGCTGTAGCTTTTGCCATATCTCTCAGTTCAGGCTTTCGCCCGTCATTTTCTTGCAATGCAAGGGTTCAAAGATAATCAAAAAAGGCGGATAATATGATACTTTCGGCAAGGGAATCTCTCCCATGGACGAACTCCTCCAGGGAAATACTTCTCCATATGTTTGGGATTATTCTTACCTTTGTCTTTCAAGCCAAAAGATGAAACGGGTTCTCGTCATATCATATTACTGGCCTCCCTCAGGAGGTTCCGGTGTCCAACGGTGGGTGAAATTCTCCAAGTATCTCCCCGCTGAAGGATGGCAGCCCGTGATTTATACCCCCGAGAACCCCGAGCGCCAGTCCTTCGACAGGAGTCTGGAGGCGGACATCCCGGAATGCGCGGAAGTCGTGAAGCGCCCCATTACCGAGATCTATTCCCTCTATAGGAGCATTACCGGAAAAGAGGCCTCAAAAAGCGAGGTGAACGTAGTCAACCATCAGAAGAAATCCTTCAAAGGGAGAGTGATGATGTGGCTTCGCGGAAACCTTTTCATTCCGGATCCTAGAGTAAGTTGGGTCAAACCATCCGTGAAGTTCCTGAAAGAGTACCTGAATGAGCATCCGGTGGACGTTATCGTAAGCACCGGCCCTCCCCACTCAATGCATCTTATAGCGAAAGGCGTAGCAAAAGCGACCGGCATTCCATGGGTGGCCGACTTTAGGGATCCTTGGACAAAACTGTTTTATTTCAAGCATTTGCACCTTTCGGAGAGATCGAGAAGGAAACACGAAAAGCTTGAAAAATCAGTCCTTGACGCTTCAGATGTCGTCGTTGCCGTTTCTCCGTTCGTCCAGGAGGAGTTCAAACAGATGACTTCCACTCCCGTCGAACTGATCACCAACGGGTTCGATCCCGCCGACTTCAAAGAAGTGATTGAAAAGGACGGGATGTTCAACCTCACCCATACCGGGCTGTTCGCTTCCGACGGAAATCCCACTATGCTTTGGGAAGCCCTTTCTGAACTGCTCAAGGAAATTCCCCTGATGGGAAAGTTCCTGCGCATAAGGTTATGCGGAAAGACGGATCCCCAGATTACCGATTCCATAAAGGCTGCCGGGTTGGAAGGATATCTGATAGACCTGGGATACCAGCCGCACAATATCGCGACACGGGAACAGATGAACGCAAGCGTCCTTCTCCTCCCCTTACGTAAAGAGCCGGAATACAGAGCCACGCTACCGGGCAAGCTCTTCGAGTATCTGGGAAGCATGAACCCCGTTCTCGGAATAGGCCAAAGTGATGGCGCCATGGCAGGTATACTCTCATCCACCGGTGCAGGCAGATGCATAGACTGGGAGAAAAAGGACGAGATCAAACAATTTCTGATCGAGCAGTGGCAGAGATTCCTCGACGGTGAGAACGGAATCAAGCCCGGTAACATTCTTCCATACTCCAGAAAATCCACCACCTCACAGATGGCGGCTCTGCTGGATTCATTGATAAGCAAGAACAAGGGGCAAACCCCATAAAGACCCATACGTTTCTATGAGCAACAAGGCCAAGACAATCGCAACATACGCAGGTATAGTCGTTTTCTTCATTTTCCTCGCCTACGGATTCGTTCCGCAGGTCCTTACCGGAAAAATTGTCAACCAGAGCGATATCTCCGGTTATGTGGGAATGGCGCAGGAGTCCAATTCCTGGAATGACGCCCACCCTGATGACAGGACGGAATGGACCAACTCCATGTTCGGAGGAATGCCGACGACCATGCTCAACGGAAACACCAAGGGGGATTGGACACAGCCTCTGTACAACCTTCTGCTTATCGGCAAAAGGCCTGCAAGTTATCTTTTCATATCCCTGTTGGGAGCATTCCTGCTGCTGCTTGCTTTCGGCATCCATCCGCTTATCGCTGCCGGTGGCGCCGTTGCGGTAACGTTCTGCTCTTACAACATACAGATCATCCAAGTCGGACATAACGCGAAAATGCTCGCATTGGCATACGCACCCTGGGTACTTGCCGGTGTGGTATTCACATACAGGAGCGCTTTCGGGATGTATGGAAAAGGTGACAAAAAGGACAGCGGAATAAAGTCATGGCTTCCGGAAACGGTTCTTGGGGCCGTTCTCTTCGCACTTGCCCTCGGTTTCCAGATAAAAGCGAATCATGTCCAGATAACCTATTATCTGGCCATCATTATCCTTTGCTATGCCATCACCCTTATCATATGGGTCTTCGGATATAAGGAGAACAGGCATCTTGCCGCGAAGTTCATCACGGCTTCAGCGCTTCTTCTCGTAATAGGGCTCATCGGAATCGCATCCAATGCGAACCGCCTTATCCCCACATACATCTATACTCAACAGACCATGAGGGGAGGAAGCGAACTGAGCCAGGACGGGGACAGCAAGTCCAAGGGACTCGACATAGAATACGCCACACAATGGTCATACGGATGGGAAGAACTCCCCAACATGATGATCGCGAACTTCAACGGAGGCTCTTCATCCGGAGCGGTGAACCCCGACAAGTCCGCTACAATCAAGCTCCTCCGGAGCGCCGGACAGGGCAATCTCCGTCAAACGGCAAAAGCGCTTCCCATGTATTGGGGACCTCAGCCGTTCACGGCAGGACCCATGTATATGGGCGCAATAACTGTGTTCCTTTTCATCCTTGGCCTTCTCCTTTACAAGGGTAAGGAGAAGTGGTGGCTGCTGGTTCCCACCATCATAGGGATCTTTTTGGCCTTGGGGCACAACTTCTTGGGCTTCACAAAGTTCTGGTATTATCATGTGCCTTTCTACAGTAAGTTCAGGACAGTTTCCATGGCACTGGTCATACTGCAGATCACATTACCTGTACTCGGGTTCCTTGTGCTGGACAGGATCGTAAAGCAGAATTATGACAAGAAGGAGTTCGAGAAGAAGGGACTCATCGCTCTTGCCATTACGGGCGGCTTCTGCCTCCTGTGCTGGCTCTTCCCCGGAATCGCGGGTTCTTTCTCCGGAGCGTCGGATTCCCAGATGCAAGAAGAAATCGTCACCGCACTTATGGCCGACCGAGTAATGATTTTCCGACAGGATGCCCTTACGTCCCTTATCCTTATCGCACTGTCTTTCGCTGTTCTGTGGTGGGCTTATCTCCCAAAGGACAAGACTGAGGAAAGGAACAGGAAAGTCATTGCGGCTCTTGCCATATGCCTTATGGTAGTAGTCAACATGTTCGCTATGGGCAAAAGATATCTCAACAGCGATCATTTCGTGACTCCCGGTCAGTTCGACAGCCAGTTCACCGCCCGTGCGGCCGACAAGGGGATTCTGGAAGACCCGGAACTGGATTACAGGGTCCTGGACCTTTCGGTCAGTGTATTCAATGACTCTCATCCGAGCTACTTCCACAAGAACATCGGAGGATACAGCCCGGTGAAGCTCCAGCGTTACCAGGACCTTATCGAGCAGTATCTTACTCCTGAAATCAATTCAATCTACAGGTCAATCCAGAATGCGACCACTATAGCTGAAGCTGAAGATGCGCTTCCTTCTCTGCCTGTCCTTTCTATGCTGAATGACAAATACATAATCCTGGGGGACGACGCTTATCTTGAAAACAAAAACGCCATGGGTGCATGCTGGCTGGTTGACAATGCGATTTCAACGACGACTCCTGACGAAGAGATAGCTCTTCTTGGAAGCGTTGACCTGCATAAGGATGTGATCATCGGGAAAGATTTCAGCGACTACGCCTCCAAGGTGCAGCCCGGGGACTCTCTCGACACAATAAGCATAACCTCGTACGCCCCGAACAGGCTCAAATACCACTATAAAGTAAAATCCGACAGGGCGGCCGTCTTCAGCGAGATTTATTATCCCAACGGATGGACGGCAACCGTAGACGGAACACCCGTTGACATCTTCAGGACGAACTGGACTTTGCGCGGAGTGATTCTTCCCCAAGGGGAGCACGAACTGGAAATGAGCTTCGATCCCAAGTCTTACAAGGTAAGCTCCAACATCTCAAGAGCGTCCTCTGCAGCATTGCTGATTTTCCTGCTTCTCGGCATCGCAGGAATGTATCTTCCCGCGAAAAAGGACAAGAAAGAAGAATAATCCGAATAGCCCTCACTCTCAGGAAGGGCGACTTACAGAAATGGGGTGACTCACGATGAGCCACCCCATTGTCATTGTGTCAAGGAATCCTGGACTACTCGTCCTCCTTCTCCTGGGCTGCGTACTCAGCAAGAAGCTTGGTCTGTACATCAGCGGGAACAGGCTGGTACTCAGCGAACTTCATTGTGAAGGTAGCTGCACCACCGGTCAGGGAGCTCAGGGTTGTTGAATACCTGTAGAGCTCTGCGAGAGGAACCCTTGCATGGAGGATTGTGAAGTTTCCGTCCATATCCTGGTTGATGATCATACCACGACGGCCGTTGAGGTCGGACATACAAGGACCTACATAGTCGTTAGGGGTGAGGATGTCAACGTTGTAGATAGGCTCGAGGATCTTAGGACCTGCGATACGGAAAGCCTCCTTGAAGGCGTTACGTCCAGCGATGATAAAGGCGATTTCCTTGGAATCAACCGGGTGCATCTTACCATCGTAAACATAAACGCGGATGTCACGTGCATAAGAACCGGTGAGAGGACCCTCGGTCATCTTGTCGTTGATACCCTTGAGGATAGCGGGCATGAAGCCAAGATCGATAGCTCCACCGACAACGCAGTTGTAGAACTCGAGTTTTCCGCCCCATTCGAGGTCGAAGGACTCAGAGGTCTTGAGGTTGAGGATGGTGTCCTTTCCGTCAATCTTGAACTTGGTAGGAGCGGGCTCTCCTTCGATATAAGGGCAAACGAGGAGATGAACCTCACCGAACTGACCTGCACCACCGGACTGCTTCTTGTGACGATACTGAGCGGTAGCGACCTTTGTGATGGTCTCACGGTAAGGAACCTTCGGAGCAAAGAGCTCGATGTCAAGCTTGAACTCGTTCTTCACTCTCCACTTGACGAGGTTGATGTGCTGCTCACCCTGTCCACTGAGGATGGTCTGACGGAGCTCCTTGGAGTACTCAACGAGGATGGTAGGATCCTGTGCGGCGATCTTGTTGAGAGCCTCACCGACCTTTGCCTCATCGTTCTTGTCGACAGCCTTGACTGCGCAACGGTACTTGGCATCGGGGAACTTCATGTGCTCGATAGGATCGACACCGGCTGCAGCGAGGGTAACGTCGGTCTTTCCGTTCTTGAGTTTCATGACGCAACCGATATCTCCGGCGTTGATTGAAGAAACCTTCTCTTTCTTTGCACCTGCGACTGCGTAGATAGCAGAGAGACGCTCGTTGTTTCCGGTCTCAGGGTTGGTGAGGTCTGCACCCTCATTGAGGACACCGCTCATCACCTTGAAGTAAGCTACATCACCAAGATGCTGCTCGACTGCAGTCTTGTAAATGAACAGGCTGACGGGGCCGTTGGGATCGCAAACGATCTCTCCGCCTTCCTTGGTCTTAGCGGATGTTCCGAGAGGAGAATGAGCCACATTGATGGTGAACTCCATGAGCCTCTTGATACCGACATCCTTCTTTCCAGAAACGGCGAACACGGGCATGATCTCACCCTTGGTGTATCCGGCACGGAGTCCTGTACGGATTTCGTCGGTGGTGAGTTCCATGGTGTCGAAGAACTTCATCATGAGATCATCGTCTCCTTCAGCAGCCTTCTCCATGAGTTCAGCGCGCATCTCCTCTGCCTGGTCAGCGTACTCAGCGGGGATCTCGAGCTCCTCGTAGTTTCCGTTCTCATCTTTGAACTTGTAGAACTTCTGGGTGAGGACGTCAACTATTCCGTTGAAATCAGGACCGGGATTGGTAGGGAACTGGACAAGAGCGATCTTTCCGCCGAAAGCCTCTTTAAGAGAGTTGATGGTATGATCCCAGTCAGCCTTCTCAGCATCGAGCTGGTTGACGGCGACGATCATAGGAACACCGTACTGCTTTGCATAACGTGCGAAAATCTCTGTTCCGACCTCAACGCCCTGTGAGCCGTTGACAACGAGGATGGAGTTCTCGCAAACCTTGAATGCTGAAAGGGCGCCGCCGCTGAAATCATCGGATCCGGGAGCGTCAATGATGTTGAACTTGGTGTTCAGAACTTCAGCATAAAGAGGGGTTGCGTAAACTGACTTCTGGTTCGTCTGCTCGAACTCGGTGTTGTCGGATACTGTGTTCTTGGCCTCAACAGTACCGCGCCTGTCGATGACCTTTCCCTCGTAAAGCATCGCCTCCGCCATAGTGGTCTTACCGGATTTTGATCCACCGATAAGGACAACGTTGCGGATGTCTTTAGTAAGATAAGATTTCATTTGTGTCGTATAATTTGTGATAAAAATCGTTGAAAAAATGCCTCTTTCAATGAATTCGGCATAGTCTTGCAAATGTACGGAAAAATAATGGCCAAAGCAAGATTGAGATTGACGACCTTGCCAACAAAGCGATTTTTGAGCATTTCGGGCAGTTTTCGGCTGCTTCATTCGCCCTTTTCCGCTACTAAAACAATAAGGAACTGAAAAAAGCACTACCTTCGCTATACTATCAAGGAATACCCATGGCGAAACAGATACATGAACCGCACCTTCTCCCTTTCATGAACGAAGGGGTGGTCGAGGCCGGATGTGACGAGGCGGGAAGAGGTCCTCTTGCCGGACCGGTATTCGCAGCCGCCGTCATACTCCCGCCCGACTTCCACCACCCGCTTCTCGACGACTCCAAAAAGATGACAGCCGCAGCAAGAGATGAATTGCGCCCCATAATCGAAAAAGAAGCCGTCGCCTGGGCAGTGGAAGCGGTCCAACCGGAAGAGATTGATGAACTCAACATCCTGTTCGCCTCCATAACCGGGATGCAGAGAGCTGTCCGAAAGCTTTCCGTCAAGCCGGAATTTCTCCTCATAGACGGCAACAAATTCAGGCCTTTCGACGGCTATCCGTACAAAACCGTAGTCCACGGGGATGCCACATACGCATCCATAGCCGCCGCTTCGGTACTGGCCAAGACTTACCGCGACGAGTTCATGGTCAGACTGGCTGAACAATTCCCGCAGTACGGATGGGACCGCAATATGGGCTATCCGACAAAAGAGCACATCGAGGCGATTAAAAAGTACGGATACACTCCCTGGCACAGGAAAAGTTTCCACCCGAAAGAGCTGGAGCCGACCCTTTTCGATGTCCCCACGGAATGATTCAGATGATTACCCTTCCTTTGGTTCGGAAATAATGCCCTTTTGAGTATATTTGCAAACACGGACAATAACAAGTATCACATAAATTTTACTGACAAATGAAAAAAATCCTTTGCTCCATAGTCGCCTTGTCGCTTCTGGTGACCGGAGCCCGCGCTGACGAGGGTATGTGGCTTCTTCCCCTCCTTCAGCAGATGAACAGCCAGTCAATGGCGGATCTGGGTTGCCGTCTTACCCCGGACCAAATCTACAGTATCAACCACTCTTCTTTGAAGGACGCCATCGTCAGTTTCGGCGGCGGATGTACCGGAGAGATGATCTCCGCAGAAGGTCTTCTGGTTACAAACCACCACTGCGGATACAGCAGCATCCAGGGACTCTCTACTCCAGAACATAACTACCTGGAGGATGGCTACTGGGCTATGACCCGCGACAAAGAGCTTCCCGTCAGAGGTCTCTCAGTCACTTTCCTCGAGAACATGACGGATGTTACCGACATTCTCAACAACGCTTACGAGAAGGCCCTCAAAGACAACAAGAAAGTCAAAGATGAGGCCCAGAAGGAAGAGCTTGCACAAAAGGCAATGCAGGATGCGGCCAGCGAACTCACCCGCAATGCTCAAGCCGATTATCCTGGCTGCAGGATCAGCATAACCAGCTTCTACAACGAGAATGTCTACTACATGATCGTATATAAGACATACACCGATGTCCGTTTTGTCGGAGCACCTCCGGCATCCATGGGAAAATTCGGTGGAGAGACCGACAACTGGATGTGGCCCCGCCATACCTGTGACTTCTCAATGTTCAGGGTATATGCCGGAAAGGACAATCAGCCTGCCGCTTACTCCGCAGACAATGTACCCTACGTTCCCAAACAGGCCCTCAAAGTCTCCATCAAGGGTGTCAATGACGGTGATTTCGCAATGATCATGGGATATCCCGGAAGGACCCAGAGATTCCAGACCGCAGACCAGCTCAATGCGATGATGGCCCAGAACGGTATCGCAGTCAAAGCCCGCACAGTCCGTCAGGATGTCATGTGGCAGGGAATGGAGGAAGACCCCACCGTCCGTCTCCAGTATGCCAACAAATACGCAAGCTCCGCTAACGGCTGGAAGAAGTGGCAGGGTGAAGAGCTCGCTTTCCAGAAGCTCAACATCATCGGCAGGGAACTCCAGAAAGAGGCAGACTTCATGAAATGGGTCAACCAGGACAAGAAGAGGAAAGAAAAATACGGCAAGGCTCTTGAGAAGATATCTTCTGCCATCGGAGCCACCACACAGGCTCAGCAGGATATGACCCTCCTCACTGAATCCGTTTACAGAATCGGACTTCTGAGCAATGTCTCCGCATTCGTTCAGCCTTATTCAAGGAGAATCCAGGCCGGAGGTGACACTACCGGTGTCATGGCCCAGGCCGTCAACGCAGCTGCAGCTCAGTTCCGTGACTTCAACGAGCCTCTTGAGAGGAAGATGGCCGTAGCTCTGCTCAATTTCTATCGCGACAATGCGAAACCGGAGTACTACATCAACGAAATCGGCGACTTCGCGCACATGGATTTCCAGAAGTATGTTGACGATCTGTTCGACAAGAGCGTGTTCTCCTCTGAGGAAAAACTCCGCGCAGGTACAAAGGGCAAGACTTCTGCAGATCTCTCAGATGACCCTGCTGTCGTTCTCTACAATGCTGTCGTCACCAAGGTATCCGGCTTCTATCCTACCGTTTACGGTTCCAGCGACCTTCTAGCCGAAGGGTCCAAGGAATTCACCGCCGGCCTCATGGAGTGGAAGAAGGGCGAGCCCTCATATCCTGATGCCAACTCTACAATGAGGCTTACCTACGGAAACGTAAAATCATACTCTCCTAAAGACGGTGTCACCTACTGGCACTATACCACCCTTGGAGGTGTCATGGAGAAAGAGAACCCGGATGACTACGAGTTCAGGGTTCCTGCTAAACTCAAAGAGCTCTATGAGGCAAAGGATTTCGGTCAGTACGCCAATGCCGCTGGAGAACTCCCCGTTTGCTTCCTCACCAATAATGATATCACCGGCGGAAACTCCGGCAGCCCCGTGCTCAACGCTGACGGAGAACTCATCGGTCTTGCCTTCGACGGCAACTGGGAGTCTATGTCAAGCGACGTGATGTTCGAGCCCGATCTCCAGAGGTGTATCTGCGTAGATATCCGTTATGTACTTTTCGTTGTCGAGAAGTTCGGTGGAGCCAAACACCTTATTGACGAGATGACGCTTTCAAGATAATCTTTTGAGAATGGAAGAAAATCAGATTCTGAATTACCTCCGCGAAGTCCTTCACCCCGGAAAAGGGGAGAGGGACATCGTGGATTTGGGTATGGTGGATTCCGTGAAAGTTGAAGGTAACAGAGTCACCGTTCTTCTTGTTTTCGGGAAAAACCGCGATCCTCTTCAGGAATACATCATCGGAAGCGCCAGGGCCGCTCTTTACAGGAACTGCCCGGCAGGAACGGAAATCGACCTGAAAGCGATCGTCCGTGACCAAGAGGAGGAGAAAAAGAGAAAGAATAATGTAAACGACTTGACTCTTGACGAGATCAATTCGGTAAGGCATATCATCGGAGTCGCTTCCGGAAAGGGTGGTGTCGGAAAATCCACTGTAGCGGTCAACCTTGCTATCGCCCTGGCCAGACTAGGTTACAGGGTCGGACTGGCGGACGCGGACGTCTACGGACCTTCCGTACCGATCATGACTTCAACGGAAGGTGAAGTTCCTGAGGCCATGGAAGAAGACGGCAAGGAAGTCATGCTTCCGATCGAAAAATATGGCGTCAAGTGGATGTCCATAGGATATTTCGCACAGCCCGGACAAGCTCTTATCTGGAGAGGTCCCATGGCATGCAATGCCCTCAAACAGATGATCCTTCAGGTAAGGTGGGGCGTTCTTGACTTCCTTCTCATCGATATGCCTCCGGGAACCGGAGACATCCATATCAGCCTTGTCGGAGACATCCCTATGGAAGGTGCGGTAATCGTGACCACTCCCCAACCGGTCGCCCTTGCCGACGTTGAAAAAGGCGTTAACATGTTCCGCAATGAGAAAATCAACAGAAAGATTTTCGGACTTGTTGAGAATATGGCATGGTTCACCCCCGAAGAGTTGCCAGACAACAAATACTACATCTTCGGAAAGGACGGTGGTCTTAAGATGGCAGCCACATTCGGAATCCCCGTCCTGGGACAGATTCCTCTTGTGCAGAGCATCCGCGAGTGCGGTGACGCCGGAGAACCGGTAGCTCTGTCCACAAGACCGGACTCCCTCGCCTTCATTGAGTTGGCAAGAAAACTCGCCGAAGAGGCGGAAAAGGACTAAGCCATTAGAGTCCTTCAAAGCATCAGCGGGGCCTTCCTTTTGGGAAACGGCCCCGCTTGATTCATATATGGAGTAAGATCCTATTTATAGAAATTCTTCTTGAAAGCCTCAACCTCACCTCTTCCAAGCACACACCTTTCCCACCATGCCCTCAGGAAACCTGTTCCGTAGCCGATCAACTGAATGAACGAAGCTGCAATGCTCAATAGTCCGATTTTCAACGAGTCTTTGAAAGGATTCTCATGCAGTAAGGCCTTCCCGAAAGAATCTGCGAATACAAGAACCGCATACAGCACTATAGGAAGAAGGAACCACGCCCAGAAGAAAGAAAGAACGACAAGGAGTGCGACCCCGACAGTGAATGCAGCAGGAAGAAGATGGACCGCTTTAAGGGATTCGGGGTATTTTTTGAAAAGATTGATCCTTGCTATACCTGAGTTATGGACCTGCTTGAAGAACTTTCTGAAATCGGTTCTTCTTTTATGATATACCCAAGCTTCCGGGAAAAGCCGGCACCTGTAGCCGCCTTTGAATATCCGGATGCTGAAATCTATGTCTTCACCGAACCTCATGGCAGAAAAACCGCCAAGTGCAGAATAAACGCTTCTTCTGACACCCATATTGAAACTGCGGGGATAGAACTTGTCCATCTTCACCTTCCCGCCGCGTATTCCGCCTGTTGTGAAGAATGAAGTCATGGAGTAATTGATCGCCTTTTGGACAGGAGTGAAGCTTCCGTGTGCCCTGTCCGGACCGCCGAAAGCATCGGTATCGGCCTTTATCAGTTCCTTCTCTATCGCCTCGAAATAACCTTGTGGAACGATAACGTCGGAATCAAGGATGATAAGGAATTCCCCCTGTGCTCTTTCCGCACCATAGTTTCTGGTCTGTCCAGGACCTGAATTATCCTTGGTGAAATACTTGACGTCAAGGTTCCCGGAAAAAGAGGAAACCACTTCGTCACAAGGGACCTTGGATCCGTCTTCGACTATGATGACTTCGAAGTCCTTGAACGATTGCGAAGAGAGACTCTCCAGCAGTTCCTTGACTTCATCAGGACGATTATATACGGGTACTATTACTGAGTATTTCATGCTATCCGTTCAAAAAAGAGATCTTGACAAAGATACTCAAAGTTTGTGAAGGGGTATGCAAACATCCGCATTTTGGGAGCTTTGTTCTGCAAAGCCGGGATTTTTCAGTATATTTGACCTTGGCCAAAAATCACACCAAATGACAAAGACTCTGGCAATCCTCCTTTCCGGAGCAGTTATGCTTTCTTCATGTGGAGGAGAACACTTCATTACCGACAGATCATACCTGAAGACCATGCAAGAAACCCTTTCTGAACGCATGGACGGAAGGGATGGTGACCTTAAGAGGTTTTTTGAGGTGAATTATGACGATAAAACGGTTCTAGTTAACCACGGTTATATTAACAACGATAAATTAACCGACCCTGAAATTGAAGCAATCGAGTTCCTGTATGCTTATATGCCACTTTCTGACGTTACAGACTACCCGACCGATTACTATTTGCAGAACATAAGAGCCTCTTTCAAAGCAAGAGAAGAAATGCCCTGGGGAAAGGCTGTTCCAGAGATGATTTTCCGGCATTTTGTCCTTCCTATAAGGGTAAACAACGAGAATCTGGATACATCAAGGGTGGTCTTCTATGAGGAACTCAAACCACGTGTCGAAAACCTCTCAATGAAGGACGCGATCCTTGAGGTCAACCATTGGTGCCACGAGAAGGTGACTTACCAGCCTTCCGACGCAAGGACAAGTTCTCCTTTGGCTACAGTGAGAACTTCTCTTGGAAGATGCGGAGAAGAATCAACTTTCACTGTGGCCGCGCTCCGCTCCGTGGGTATTCCGGCAAGGCAGGTCTACACCCCAAGGTGGGCACATACTGACGACAATCACGCATGGGTCGAGGCTTGGGCGGACGGGCAATGGTACTTCATGGGCGCATGCGAACCCGAGGCGGTCTTGAACCTCGGGTGGTTCAACGCCCCGGCAAGCCGGGGTCTTCTGATGCACACCAAAGTGTTCGGCCATTATGAAGGTCCGGAAGAAGTCATGTTGGAAGGCCCCAACTATACAGAAATAAACCTGATTGACAATTACGGATCTACCGCGAGAGCTGACATTAAAGTCGTTGATGAAAACGGTACCGGTGTCAACAGCGCAAAAGTGTATTTCATGATTTACAATTATGCTGAGTTCTATCCAGCTGTAACCAAATACACTGATGTTGAGGGCAATACCTTCCTTACTGCAGGAAAGGGTGATATGCTGGCTTGGGCAGTAAAGGACGGAAAATTCGGATATGAGAAGATTTCATTCGGGAAAGACGAACAGGTTACCATAACCATTTCAGACAAACATTCTTTCTCGCCCATAGAATTTGACATCGTCCCTCCTCCTGAACAGGTGGAACTTCCTTACGTAAGTGATGAGATGAGGGCGGAAAACAGCCGGAGGACACAATACGAAGATTCTCTCAGGCACGCCTACATGGACACTTTCAAGAGCCAGGAAGATGCTGCTGCGCTAGTAAAGGAAATGGGACTTGGAAAGGATGACGAACGTTTCATTACCGGCTCAATGGGCAATTACAAGACTATCTTGGATTTCCTTGGAAATCACCCTGACAAGAGAGCGACAGACCTTCTTGCCAGCTTGAGCGCCAAGGACTTGCGAGACATAACGATGGAGAACCTGCTCGACAGCTACAACAACACTTCATCCATTCTTGGCCCCAGAGTGTCCAATGAATTCCTGACTCCCTATAAGAGTTATTTCCTCAACACTTTGTCCGAAGAGGAAAAATCTTTCCTGAGAGATCCTGACAAACTGATCGCCTGGACAAGGGAGAACATCAAAGTTCTGGATGAGCCCACGGCATGGATGATACCCATGTCTCCGAAAGGGGTGTTTGAAAACCGCGCTACATTCGCCTCGTCCAGAGACGTTTTCTTCGTTTCGTTGGCAAGGACATTAGGTATCAACGCAAGAATAGACCCTGTCACCGGAAAAGTTCAGTACGCAAAGCAAGGGTCCCCCTCATCTGCATGGACGGATGTCGACTTTGAAGCCTCCATTCAAGAATCCGCTCCACAAGGAAGACTGGTCCTCGAATATGCTCCGTCTGCTCTTATAGAAGATCCTCAATATTATAGCCATTTCTCTATCAGTAAGATCGTTGACGGAAGCACACATCTTCTATCCTTTGATGAAGGAGAAGTGGACATGGGCGGTGGAGTAGGATGGAAGAACACATTCAAGGAAGGAGCGAATATGGATGAAGGAACTTATATCATAGCAATGGGCAACCGACTGTCTGATGGTTCAGTTCCTGTTACAACCCAACTGTTCAACATAGAAGAAGGGAAAACCACCGTCGTGCCGCTGACGATACGCGAAAGCACGGATGGCGTATCTGTGATCGGAGATTTCGACTCAGAATCAAAGTATCTCCCCGCCGATGAGAAAGGAACTCCGGCTCAGGAAGAAGTCTCCATCCTTTCTAAAACCGGCAGAGGGTTCTTTGTGGTCGGAGTTCTGGAAGTGGGTAAGGAACCTACAAACCATACTTTGAGGGACATGGCGGCGGCAAAAGAAGCCTTCGAGAAATGGGGCCGACCCATTATCCTTTTGTGCCAAGACGAATTATCTCTCTCAAGACTGGTCAAGGAAGCAGGAGAAGGGCGATACGGAAGCCTGCCGAATACAATCCTCCTGGGCGTTGACAAGGACGGAAAAATCGCCTCGCAAATCAAGAACAACATGTCGCTTTCCAATGATAATCTGCCCCTCTTTATAATAGGGGACACCTTCAACAAAGTGTATTTCCTTTCCCAGGGCTATACCATCGGAATAGGTGACCAGATGCAGGGAACAATTGTGAAACTATAACAACACATTAATAACTAACGCCTTGATAAGGCCATAACGAACTGTATTATGTTAAGATCTGTCTTTACATCATTGGCGATTGCTGCAGCTCTTGCGCTTTCCGCCAACGCACAGGAAAACGGAGAAGCCAGGCTTCTTAGATTTCCTGCAACCAACGGCAGGGAGGTCGTTTTCTCCTATGCCGGAGACCTCTGGACCGTCCCCATCTCCGGAGGTGAAGCGAAACGTCTCACATCCCATGTCGGATATGAGATGTTCGCCCGTTATTCTCCTGACGGAAAGACCATCGCCTTCACCGGAGAGTATGACGGGAACCGCGAAGTCTATCGCATGCCTTCAACTGGAGGAGAACCCGTAAGGCTCACCTACACATCAACGAACGGAAGAGATGACCTGGGAGACAGGATGGGACCAAACAACATGGTCATGACCTGGAGTCCGGACGGAAAGCAGATAGTATATCGTAACCGTATAGGAAGCGGATTTGAAGGAAAACTTTGGACAGTTTCTCCCGAAGGAGGAATGAGCGAAGAGATTCCTCTTCCCGAAGGTGGTTTCTGTTCCTACTCTCCTGACGGCAAGAAGCTCGCTTACAACAGAGTCATGAGAGAGTTCCGTACATGGAAATACTACCGTGGAGGTATGGCCGACGACGTATGGATCTATGATCCCAAAGCAAAGAAGGTCGAGAACATCACCTCAAATGACGCACAGGACATTTTCCCAATGTGGATCGGAGACGAAATTTTCTTCGCTTCAGACCGCGACATGATCATGAACCTTTTCTGCTACAATACCAAGACAAAGCAGACGACAAAGGTCACAAACTTCGACACTTACGATGTCAAATTCCCGAGCACTGACGGAAAGGTCATTGTGTTTGAAAACGGCGGTTTCATCTATAAGTTCGATCCCGCTACCCGTAAAGCTGACAAGATAACCATAACCCTCGCATCAGACGTCGTCTACTCAAGGTCTGAGACCAGGAACCTTGGCAATACAAGGGGTTCCACCAGCGTTTCTCCTGACGGAAACAGGGTTGTCATAACAGCAAGGGGAGAAGTCTTCGATGTCCCTGTTGAGGCTGGAGTCACTAAGAATATCAGCCACTCTCCCGGTTCTAACGACAGAGGTGCAGCATGGAGTCCTGACGGGAAGTACATCGCCTGGATTGGAGACGCTACCGGCGAAACCGAAATCTATCTCTATGAGGTGGAGACCGGTGGTGAAGCCAAAGCTATCACTTCAGGTTCTGACACATACATCAGCTCTCTACAGTGGAGTCCTGACGGAAAGAAGATACTCTACACTGACAGGAAGAACCGTCTTGTTGAACTCGACCCCAGCGGATCGAAGAGGGTTCTTATGCAGAACCCCGAATCCGGCTTCTCCGGAGTACAGTATTCCGCCGACAGCAAGTGGCTCACTTATACCAAGCCCGCCAAGAATGACATGAGTGTTGTCTACGTCTACAACATCGCTTCCGGCAAGGAATACGAGGTCACCGAAAGGTGGTACAACTCTGGTTCTCCCGTATTCAGTGAGGATGGCAAATACTTGATTTTCACCAGTGACCGTGACATCAACCCTACATACGGAAGAGTTGAATGGAACTTCACCCTCGGAAACATGAGCGGAGTTTACATGGCTATGCTCGCCAAGGACACACCTTCTCCTCTTCTTGCAAAGGATGGTGCATCAGCTGCTCCCGAGAGACCGGAAGCCGCACCTAGGGGCCCTGGTTCCGAACAGAAGGCTGACGCAAAGGGACCTGCTGAGGTCAAGGTTGACCCTGAAGGAATCTTCGCAAGAATAATCAAACTCCCTATCCAGGGCGGAATGGCAAGAGGTTTCTACTGTGACGGCAAGAGGCTCTGGTTCGGTTCTCAGCGTGGAACAAGCGTATTCGATTTCGCAACAGGAAAGACTGAAGACTGCGTTGAGGCTTCGATGTCATACCGTTTCGGTAACAAGAAAGCCCTGTTCTCCGGAAGAGGCGGAACATATGTGGCCGCTGTTGCTCCCAAGGTTTCTTTGAGGGACAAGATTGAGACAGGAGACATGGTCGCGACAATCGACTACTCACAGGAGTGGCCCGAAATCTTTGACGAGGTCTGGAGAGCGTTCCGTGACGGTTACTATCTTGAGAACATGCACGGACGCGACTGGAAAGGTGTCAAGGAAAAATATGCAGTTCTTCTTCCTTATGTCAAGACCCGTCTTGACCTCAACTACGTACTCGGAGAGATGATAAGCGAGGTCGCCAGCGGACACGCATACGTCAATCCCGGCGAGTACCCTAAAGCTTCAAGGATTCAGATGGGCCTTCTCGGAGCAAAGATCACCCGTGACAAGAGCGGTTACTACAAGATTGACCATATCCTGACAGGTGCACCTTACAGTGAAAGCCTGAGAGCACCTCTGGCTGAACCCGGACTCGGTGTCGAAGAAGGAAACTTCATCACCGCAATCGACGGAACTCCTCTTAAGGATGTTGACAATATCTACAAACTTCTTGTAGGAAAGGCCGGTAAACTTACTGAGCTGACCATCAACACAAAGGCAGCAGAAGGTGGTAAGAAGGTCATCGTCAAACCCGTTGCTGACGAAGATCCTCTCTATCATTATGAGTGGGTTACAAACAACATAAAGACCGTTGAGGAAAAATCCGGAGGCAAGGTCGGTTACATCTACATTCCCGATATGAGCCAGGAAGGCCTCAGCGAATTCGCGAGATACTACTATCCTCAGCTTGACAAAGAGGCTCTCATCATCGATGACCGTTCAAACGGTGGCGGAAACGTTTCCCCTATGATCATAGAGCGCCTTCAGAGGGAAGTTTACCGTATGACCATGACCAGAGGCTCAACCAGAACCGGAACCGTTCCTGAGGGAACCCACACCGGACCCAAGGTTCTGCTTATCAACAAGTACTCAGCATCCGACGGAGACCTCTTCCCTTGGAGCTTCAGGGCTAACAACCTTGGAACCATCATCGGAACCAGGACTTGGGGAGGAATCGTAGGTATCAGCGGTTCTCTGCCTTATATGGACGGCACCGACGTAAGGGTTCCTTTCTTCACCAACTACGATGCGAAGACCGGACAATGGATTGTCGAGAACCATGGTGTTGATCCCGACATCCTTATTGACAACGACCCGATCAAAGAATACGAAGGAGAAGACCAGCAGCTGCTGAAGGCTATTGAAGTAGCCCTCGAGCAGATCAAGGACCGTAAACCTCTGCCCGGCATCCCCGCTCCCAGAACATTCCCGGATCTGGGACTTCCTCAGATAAAGTAAGTTTATCGCCCACTTTATAACACGTACCCCGGAAAGTTTATGTCATTAATAACCTTCCGGGGTTTCTTGTTTCCGTATCAAAATGGATTGTCATGACCCAGACTATCCTTTAACGGCTCATACCTTCTCTTTCATATTCAAGATAAGATTATCCATAATAGGCACTATCTTTTCGACGGTCTTTGGATCAAGACCGGTGCAAGAGTATTTCTGAGCCATATTGCCGGGGATTTCCGCGGCAAGTTTTTCCATTTTAAGGCCCTTCTCGGTAAGCGAGACTATTACCTGTCTGGCATCCTTGCTTCCACGCGTCCTGACAACGAGCCCTTCTTCTTCCATCCTCTTGAGGAGAGGAGTTACAGTGTTGGTATTAAGCACCAACCTCTTGGCTATGTCGTTCACTGGCTGGTCATCCTGTTCCCACAACACCAGCAACACCAGGTACTGAGGATAAGTGATCCCAAGTCTTTCAAGCATGGGACCATAAGCCTGAGTTATCAGTCTGGAAACAGTATAAAACCTGAAACAGAGTTGGTTATCTAATTTCAAATGTTCGTACATGATGACCTTTTTCTGGTGTTTCTTTGAATGCGTTATTATTCTGCAAGAAGGTCCGCAACCCTGCGGTCAAGAGACTCGGGTTTGGTTGTAGGCGAGAATCTCTCAACCTTTGAGCCGTCCTTGGAGATGAGGAATTTGGTGAAGTTCCACTTTATCGCATTGCCCAGGAAGCCTTTCGATGCCTTTTTAAGGTACTTGTAAACAGGATGCGCATCATCCCCGTTTACGTTTATCTTCTTCATTAGAGGGAATGTGACACCGAAGTTCAGTTCGCAGAACTGTGCTATCTCAGAGTCTGTACCCGGCTCCTGATGGGCGAACTGGTCACAGGGGAATCCGATTATCATCAGCCCCTGGTCCTTGTATTTCTGATAAAGGGCCTCAAGACCTTTGTACTGAGGGGTGAAGCCACACTTGCTTGCAGTATTGACAATCAGGAGAACTTTGCCTTTGTAATCCTCAAAGTTCACTTCACGGCCCTTATTGTCAAGAGCGCTGAAATCGTATATTGTTTCCATTTCAAAAAAGACGATTGATTAATTCTTTTAAATATTATATCGTTTACGATACAAAGGTATGCATAATATTTTATATCGCAAGCGATATTTTAATTTTTTTCTGTTTTTTCTGCAATTTGTGGAATCTTCACTGCAAAATTCCGGTAAGAGCTATGAACTCTTCCACTCCAAGACGTTCCGGGCGGAGATCAAAGAATGGATCGGATGAGAATACCGCCGTTTGTTCATCGGACCAACCCTCCCTCTCGGCCTTGGCTTTGATGAGCGGTTTGAGAGAATTGCGAAGTGTCTTCCTTCTCTGCCCGAAAGAAGTCTTTACCACAGCCTTGAACAGAGAATAAGGTACTCCCAGATCCTGCCTTGAATTCCTTCTGAGCCTGATGACGGCGGACTGGACCTTTGGTGGCGGCGCGAAAGCCCCTTGTCCTACGGTGAACAGATATTCTATGTCGTACCAAGCTTGAAGAAGGACAGATAGAATACCGTAAGTTTTTGTTCCCGGTTTTTCCGCAATGCGTTCTGCAACTTCCTTCTGGATCATGCATACTACTTCGGGGACTCTGTCTTTGAAATCAATAATCTTGAAGAATATCTGTGATGATATATTGTACGGGAAATTGCCTATTATGGAAAAATCGCCCTCGAAAGTCTTCGGAAGGTTCATCTTCAGGAAGTCATCCTGAAGAAGTCTGCCCTGCATTCCGGGGAAATGCCGCATAAGATAGTCAACCGACTCGCCGTCAATTTCAACGAGTTTAAGATTCAGCTCTTCCCTTTGGAGAAGATATTGGGTGAGCACGCCCATTCCCGGACCGACCTCAAGAACGTCTCCCGGTCTTTCCAATGAGGACACTATATTCTTTGCGATTGTCTGGTCAGTCAGAAAATGCTGACCCAAGGCTTTCTTGGCACGTACTTCCATAAAGTGTGAATTGTTATCTGACAAATATAACGCAAATCCCTTCAAAATTACTAATTTTGTGGGCTCAGAGCCCTATTAGGCCTGTAGAGATATAAGAAAATCCGAAATCATGTACAGAACTCACACTTGCGGTGAACTCCGCCTCTCAAATTGCGGACAGACCGTGACTCTTGCCGGATGGGTACAGAAGTCAAGGAAACTTGGAGGAATGACCTTCATTGACATCCGTGACCGCTACGGAATAACCCAGCTTGTAGTAGAAGCCGACGCTCCCACTGAACTCGTAGAAACCGCCACATCTCTTGGCCGCGAATACGTCATTCAGGCTACCGGTGAAGTTGTTGAACGCCAGAGCAAGAACCCCAAGATGGATACCGGAGACATCGAGATCAAGTTGACCGGCATCAACATACTGAATAAATCAGCTGTACCTCCTTTCACTATCGAAGACAACAGCGACGGTGGAGAGGATCTGAGAGCAAAATACCGCTATCTCGATCTCAGAAGGAACCCTCTGAGGGAGGCACTCATGCTCAGACATAAAATCGCTCATGAGGTGAGGAATTTCCTTGATGCACAGGGCTTCATGGAGATTGAAACTCCTTATCTCATCAAGTCCACTCCCGAAGGTGCAAGAGACTTCGTTGTACCTTCAAGGATGAACCCCGGACAGTTCTACGCCCTTCCTCAGTCTCCTCAGACCTTCAAACAACTTCTCATGGTCGCCGGATATGACAGGTATTTCCAGATTGTCCGCTGTTTCCGCGATGAGGACCTCAGGGCCGACCGTCAGCCGGAATTCACCCAGATAGACTGCGAAATGTCCTTCGTAGAGCAGGAAGACGTGCTCAACACTTTCGAAGGAATGATGAGGACCCTCTTCAAGAACGTAATCGGAGTAGAAATCGCGAACCCCATCCCCAGGATGAGTTGGTTTGACGCTATGGACAAATACGGTTCCGACAAGCCCGATATCCGTTTCGGTATGACAATCCATGAGATAACCGACGTCGCCAAAGGCAAAGGCTTCGGAGTTCTTGACGGTGCCGGTTATATCGGAGCTATCTCCGTTCCGGGAGCGGCAGATTACACAAGAAAACAGATTGATGAACTGACCGAGTGGGTTAAACGCCCTCAGGTAGGAGCAAAAGGGCTCATTTACATAAAAGTCAACGCAGACGGATCATTCAAATCCTCAATTGACAAGTTCTATGCTCCAGAAGATCTTGAGAAAATCGCAAATGCAGCTGAAGCATCAAAGGGAGATCTTATCCTTGTCATGAGCGGAGACAATTGCAGAAAGGTCCAGACAATGCTCGGCGTCCTGCGTCTTGAAATGGGCAACCGTCTTGGTCTTAGGAACCCCAAGGAATTCGCACCGCTTTGGATTGTGGACTTCCCTCTTCTCGAATGGGATGATGAGACTCAGAGGTTCTACGCTATGCACCATCCTTTCACCGCACCCAAACCTGAGCACGAGAAATATTTCTACAGCGACAAGAAGGAAGATCTGGAGAAGGTTTGCGCAAACGCATATGACTTCGTCCTCAACGGAAGCGAACTCGGAGGTGGTTCCATAAGAATCCACAATGCCGATGTACAGAAGAGGATGTTCGAAGTTCTTGGAATCGGTCCAGAGGAGGCCGAATACAAGTTCGGATTCATCATCAACGCTTTCCGCTTCGGAGCACCCCCCCACGGAGGTCTTGCTTTCGGATTCGACAGGGTATGCGCACTATTCGGAGGATCAGATTCCATTCGTGATTACATCGCTTTCCCGAAGAACAACCAGGGCCGCGATGTGATGATAGACTCCCCTTCGGAAATCGACCAGATACAGCTTGATGAGCTGCAGATAGATATCCGCAAAGAGGTCAAGGAACAATAATCAAATAAACTGTACAGCCAGGCCGTTTGACCTGGCTTTTTCAACCATATGGCATTCATAAGGGAAAGATCTGTCACATGCTCCGCATGCGGAGAAAAGCATACCGTACAGACATACGGAAGCATCAACGTTGCAGAAGAGCCGGAACTGAAAGGAAAGGTCAAAGACGGGTCTCTGTTTGTTTGGGAATGTCCCCATTGCGGACAGAGAAATCTTGCCAAATACACTACTCTTTATCACGATCCTGAAAACAAACTGATGATATGGCTTCTTCCTTCAGGAGAATCCCTTGACACAGGTGCCGAATCCGGTATGGACAACATAGCCGAAGAACTGGAGGACTATACCTTGAGACGGGTCAACGATATCGGTTCCTTGATAGAAAAGGTCAATATCTTCGATGCGGGACTGGATGACATCGTCATTGAGATGTGCAAGTATGTCACCAAGATGGAGATGTCAGAGAAGACTCCGTCAAAAAGGGCAGAATTCCTATCCGCTCCTTTCAAATTCTACCGTATCAGCGGTCCTGACAACGAAATAACGCTATCATTTCCAATGGACGGGAACATGCACGGAATCAATATAGGGTTCAATGTATACGAAGACTGCAGCGGAATACTGTGCAGGAATCCTACCATAGCTCCGGACAAAGGCTTCGCGAAGATAGATTCAGAGTGGTTGGGAAGATTCTTCAGATAATCGGTAAGCTTATAAATAAGAAAAGGGAGTCCTTTCGGGCTCCCCTGTCTTTTATTTGAGAATGTATTTACTGAAGAAGGCGTGCTCCGTCACTGATAACTACGTTATAGATCTTGGGAGCATGTCCGAATTTATCTGTGAACTGCTCGACAGCTGCTGAAATGAAGTTGTCATAGAGTTCCTCTTTCACAAGGTTGATGGTGCAACCTCCGAAGCCTCCACCCATGACCCTGGAACCTGTGACATCATACTTGCGGGCAAGTTTGTTGAGGAAGTCCAGTTCCTCGCAGCTGACCTCATACAGACGGCTAAGTCCGAAATGGGTCTGGTACATCATCTCTCCTACGGTCTCATAATCACCTCTCTCAAGGGCGTCGCACACATCAAGGACTCTCTGAACCTCTCCGATGACATATTCCGCACGCAGGAAATCCTCCTCGGGTATCTCTCCACGGACCTCGTCAAGCCAAACCCTCTTGGCATCGCTCAAGAACTCAACCTCGGGATGGTTCTTGCGAATTGCCGCGGCAGCGTTCTCACAAGATGCCCTTCTCTTGTTGTAAGCGGAAGAGGCGAGTTCATGCTTAACACATGAATCAATGAGAACCACTTTGTATCCTTCAGGATCAAAAGGGAAATATTTATACTCCAAAGTCTTGCAGTTCAAGCGGATGAGGCTTCCCTTCTTTCCGAAAACAGATGCGAATTGGTCCATGATACCACATTTGACTCCGCAATAATTGTGTTCAGTGCTCTGGCCGATCTTCGCAAGTTCGAACTTGTCAATACCATTTTCGAAAATATGGTTGAGAGCGAAAGCGAAGGTGCTTTCAAGCGCAGCTGAAGAAGAAAGGCCCGCACCGAGAGGAACGTCACCTGCGAAAACAGTGTTGAATCCTTCAACTTTTCCGCCTCTCTTAATGGTCTCTCTGCAGACACCGAAAATATAACTTGCCCAACTCTGAGTAGGCTTATCCTCCTCTTCGAGGCCGAATTCTACATACTCATCGTAATCTAGTGAATAAGCATGAACCTTGGACGTTCCGTTGACCTTGATTTCGGCAACAATTCCACAATCTATCGCTCCAGGAAAAACATATCCTCCATTGTAATCGGTATGTTCTCCTATAAGATTGATTCTTCCGGCAGAAGCGAAAAGCTGGCCTTCTGTTCCATACAGGGTTTTGAATTTCTCCTGTATTCTCTCTTTCATATCCATAATATCAAATGTTTGGTTTTTAGTTTCTAAAGTGAAGATAGCATATGTGCATCAGATACAAATATAACCAACATTTTTCAAAATCGGGACAGACGATAAAAGCATAAAGGATAAAAAATCGGTATCTTTGCAAAGAATCAAACATAAGTATAAGAGATGTCACTCAAATGCGGTATAGTAGGGCTTCCGAATGTAGGTAAATCGACCCTTTTCAATTGTGTAAGTTCAGGCAAAGCCCAAAGCGCCAATTTCCCATTCTGTACAATTGAGCCTAATCTTGGTTCGACCAATGTCCCGGACAGGAGGCTTGACGTTCTTACTGAAATCTGCAAACCCAAACGTACGATTCCTGCTACGGTGGACATCGTAGACATCGCAGGACTTGTCAAGGGGGCCAGTAAGGGGGAAGGTCTCGGCAACCAATTCTTGGCAAACATACGCGAAACAGACGCTATCCTTCATGTCCTCAGGTGCTTTGACGATGACAATATCGTTCACGTTGACGGAACAGTGGATCCTGTAAGGGACAAGGAGGTTGTGGATGCCGAACTGCAGATAAAGGACCTCGAAACAGTTGAATCTAGGCTTGCGAAAGTCCTCAAACAATCAAAGGTTGGTGGAGACAAGGAAGCGAAGAAACTTGCCGATCTTCTTGAAAGATACCGCGCCGCCCTTGTTCAGGGAAAATCCTGCCGTACGGTTGAGCTGATCAATGAGGAAGAGGCGACGATGGCGAAGGATCTGTATCTTCTTACCAACAAGCCAGTGATGTACATCTGCAATGTCGATGAAGCTTCTGCTTCAACCGGCAATGCCTATGTAGAGGCTGTCAGAGAAGCCGTAAAGGATGAGAATGCCGAAATCCTGGTCATTGCTGCAAAAACCGAGTCTGAAATCGCTGAAATTGAAGAATATGAAGACAGGCAAATGTTCCTTGAGGAACTTGGACTGGAAGAGTCAGGAGTTGTAAGGCTTATCCAAGGAGCTTACAAACTGCTCGGTCTGCAGACTTTCTTCACTGCTGGTGCAGACGAGTGCCGAGCATGGACCATCTCAAAGGGAGACAAGGCTCCTAAAGCGGCTGGTGTCATTCACAGCGACTTTGAAAAAGGATTCATTAGGGCGGAAGTCATCAAGTACGAAGATTTCGTCAAGTATAAGTCTGAAGCTGCAGTGAGAGCAGTTGGAAAGCTTTCTACCGAAGGAAAGGAATATGTCGTTCAGGATGGCGACATAATGCATTTCCTGTTCAACGTATAAACCTCTTCTTTAAATATTCTGGTAAAGCCTCCTTGTTGGAGGCTTTATTGTTGTAAACAATAATCCGCACCCCGAAGGATGCGGATTATTTAATCTTCAGACAACTACCTATTAATAGAAGCGAGCCCTGTTGTCTTTAACATCATTGTCCTGAAGCATGACAGGGATGAGATACTGGGTAAGATACTGAGCCTCCTGCATTGAACGATTGCGGGAATCGTCCTCGGTGAAGAAGGAACCTGTATCACGACCGGTCACCTTGAACACATAGACACCGATAGCGCCAGCTACAGGTCCGCAGATCTTTCCTTCAGGTGCGACAGAGACTGCGCCAATGAACTTGGGATCAAGGCTCTGGGATGTCAGAGAAGAGAAAGCGATGCCGCTCTGGCTGCTGACTGTTGTGTTTAGAGCCTCTGCGATCTGCTCAAGATCATTCATGCCCGTGATCTTCTCCTTGACTTCTGCAGCGGTCTTTTCTGACATCTTGTCGAAATAGAGTTGCTGACGGATTACGGATGAAGCCTCGTTGACTGTAGCAAAACCTTCATCATGAATACCCTTAACGGTAGCAATGAAGAAATAGTTGTTGTCAACAGTGATGATGTTGGAAACCTTACCGGCCTTGTTGTCGAATGCCCAACGTGTAACCTCCTTGGTGTTGTCAATGGCACCGAGCTGGTTGGAGCTCTCGAGGAGATTGTTCACAGGGTGTGAGTAAACACCGAGGGTATCAACAGCCTTACGGTAGTTCTGGTATCCGCCTGCTGCTGCGGTGGCGAATGTATTTGCCCTATTATAGTAGTCGTTGAAAGTCTCCTTGCTTGCAAGGGCCTCTTTCTCAAGAATAGCAACCTGCTTCTTGGTGACAGGGGCTGTTTTGTCGGTAACGACAACGATATGTGTACCGTACTGGGTCTTAAGAATGTAAGGCTTGTTCAAAGGAGCTGTGAAAACACCCTCGAATCCGGAAATCATATAGTTCTGGGTAAGCCAGCCTATATTTCCCATTTCGCCGTCATAATTGGATCCCTGGTCATCAGAATAGAGAGCTGCGAGATTCGCGAAATTCTCTCCTGCATTGATGACGTTGAGAAGGCTATCAGCAACATGATCAGCGTCGGCTGACTGAAGAAGGATATGCTTTACGTAAGCTGAATCAGGTATCATCTGGGTATCCATAACCCTGGCCACATAGAAAGTGTTTCCAGAAGTGATGATATCAGAAACAGGAGCGTTTCCTTCCCAAACGAAGCTCTCTATATCAGAAGAAACAGTGCTGAGTTCTCCCTTCTTGTACCAATACTCTGAGTATGCCCTGTCTGAGTTCCTGAGAAGGAAGTTGCGGACATTGTCAGTCTGAGCGAATTCATCATAAAGAGAAGCTACATTGGATTTTGTAGACTCAATATCTGAAGCAGAAGGGATGACCTCGTATACTACATACTCGATGTCCCTGCTCGCCTGCTGACGGAAGAGATTCTTATGAGAATTGTAGTACTCCTTTATCTCGTTGTCTGAAACGACGATGGAACTGTCGGTAGCATAGCTGTAGGGAATCATCACGAAATCAGCATCGGTGGTGTTGTTGTTTTCAGCGATCTGCCTGCGGAGCATCAGGGGGTTGGTAATGTTGCTCTGTGTAAAGAGAGAAACATACTTCTCATAATACTGCTCGTTAAGGACATTCTCCTGAAGATAATCCCAATAAAGCTTGAGGTTACCTGTTTCATCAGCATTGATGTTGCGGACGAAGGTAAGGACGGCATCCTTTGAGAAATTGCCGTTCTCATCAACGAAGAGAGGATTCTGCTCGATGAGCGGGGAAATATAATTTCCGGTAGAGAGGTCAACAAGTTCGTCATTCCCAACATACAGTCCAGCTGCATTTGCCTGAGGGATGAACATATGCTTGTAAACGAGATTCTGCCATGCGGCATTCCTGTTCTGCTCCTGCTGCGCAGCGCTTGATGAAGATGTTCCGGAAATGAGTTCATTGATTGTGGTCATGCGCTGGACATCCTCCTGGAAGTCAGTATAGGATATTGCCTTTCCACCAATTTCCCCTACCTCATACTTTGAAGACATCGACTGGAAAGCAGATGCGATGTCGCTAGGGGACACGATGAATGAAAGCAGACCTAGGGCAATGATAATGGATGCCGCAAGACCAAATTTTACGCGAATTTTTTCAAGAACCGCCATTTTATAATGTTTTTATTATTATCGTTTTTTACTACCGAATTTTGGATACGGACCGCAAAAATAGCAATTTTCCTTCAATTCATCACTATTTTTTGAGAATCATTTATTTATTGACACTATTATGGCACGAAAAAGGGTCAGAAAACGAATTTCCAACCCTCATATCAGGATGCATAATTGCATAAATGCCTATTTTACTTCGTGGATTTTCTTCCTGGTAATGGACCAATGAAATTAATAGTATCCAGAATAACCTCGGTAGTATCAGGAACAACTACGAATGTATTGTTGAAAGGAACCATGAGTTCCGCATTCCTTGCCCTTTCATCCGATCTCATTCCATATCCCTGCATGAATCCCGAAGGAGAATACATTCTTATGTAGCAGTCAGTGTATATTTCTCCGGCTTTACGGTCCCAATATATGGTGTCGGTCTCCATCGTCTGCTGATTGACGATATTCTTTATGATGACATTCCCGTAAGCCATCCAGACTTCTTCGTTACTGCCATTCGCCTTATTATGTCTTGCTTCATTGGCGACGATTGTAGATTCAAGAACTTCGTCGTCAGTATAGGCATAAACGTTTATTCCCTTTGGAAACAATTCGTATGCGAGGGTGTCCGTATCGTACTTTTCCATGATGGGGGCGAATACCCTCATCTGGATTTTCCCGTTTTCAGTCTGTATTATATACATGCTGTCAACGGTCTGAAGTGGAGCGGAAGCCAAATCAAGCATTTCCGCTTCAGACAGTTTGGATTTACATGAATATACGATAATAGCAACCGCAAACGCGGTTGCCATTATCCTTATAATATTCAGAAATCTTGTCAAAGTATTACCTCTGAGTCCTGACGGTTGTAGTAGCCCTCATTCCTCCGCAGGAAACAGTGTAGGACTGTCCGTTGGTAAGGTCATACATGAAAGCGTCAGCGGTCTTAGGGAAGTAAACGCTGTAAGCGCTGATCATCTTGTTGCAGTCATCGGTGAGGGAAGGATCCGCAGCCTTAGCCTTGTTCATGTAGTCGCAAGCAACCCAATAAGGGGAACGCCTTGCGATTTCATCACCGCCGCAAGAAGTGGAAGCCCAGATGGTTCCGATGAGGTAGTAAGCCTTACCGGCGTTGTTGGGATCAAGGTCAATAGCCTTCTGAGCTGCGTTGAAGCCCTTGGAGCTGAGACCGTTCTTCACACAGAATGTAGCGTACTGCATATTGTAATCAGCTGCTGCTGCAGGCTCAATATCAGGATTGTTGATAGCCTCTTCCATGTACTTGCTGGCAAGTTCGACATTGTCACGGGCTGCGTTAAGCCTGTAGAGGAAGTATGCCGACTGAGGAGTAGGATTGGTGTTGTACATTGTGGTAGCGGCCTTGAGATAAAGGTCGTTGTCTGTACAATCATCAGTAGAGGACATCATCTTCACGATATTGGTAGCAAGATCATAGTCCGTAGGAGCGGCATCAAACCTGGGGGTGAAGAGTGCGATAAGGTTATCGCAGCTCGCAACCTTGCTGGTGATGAAGAGGCCTTCCATATCGGATTTGACCTTAGCGTTCTGCTCAGCCTCATTATCATTGGCAGGTTTTGCCTGGGAGAGGAGATCGAGGTTCCTCTGATAAGTGTTGATCACTTTCTCAGCGTCAAGCTTGCCATCCTGATAAAGGGAAATAGCGGAGTTGAGGTCATTGATAAGGATGCTGGCCTTTGTCTCAGCCTTATTGGTTTCAATGATCTTGTTCAGCCTGTTGTACAGATCCTGAGGATCGTCCTTGATATAATTGACAAGGTCGGTTCCCAGATTGTTGATAGCTGTAACAGCGTAATTAGGATAGTACTCAGCCCTTGTATTGTGAAGGGTGATAAGAGTATCTATAAGAGCCCTTCTGTAGGAAGCGTTGGATGCATTTTCAGCAATCAGCCTACGAACGAGAACAGTTCCATCTGTGAAAATACTCTGACGGGCCTGAGGAGGGCAGAGCTTGTAAGCTTTCCTCCAGTTAGGGATAGCGTCATTATAATTCTTCTGCTTGTAGTACTGGTCGTAGTATGACAGATACTTGATGCACTCGGCGCTGTCTGCTCCATACTTACCCTGAGCGCGTGCTATGTTACCGCCCAGAACGACTGCAATAGTTGCAAGTAAAATAGTCAACCTTTTCATTGTATCAATGCGTTTTTAATTTGATTCAAACAATAATCATACCATCACGGAAAACGCTGTGAGAGGCATGGATTGCAAATATAGTGAAAAATAACTCTTGTCAGGTCTAGTTGTATCTGTATTTTTGAAACCAAATGTCATGTAGATTGAATCCGACTACAAACATAGCATACCGCTCTCTGGTCATATATCCCTTTGTGCTTCCTTTCTGCCCGAGATCAACTCCCAATGATAAACCATTATACCACCTGAATACCGGTAATGTCACTCCGAAGGTTAAACCTACTGAGTTGACGTTGTTTCCGTCCAATTTATAATAGTCGGTGTCATAATATGCTCCAACCCTATATGCGCATCTTCTCAAATAATACCTGATGTCATTTCTGTTGGGAACAATTTCAAAACCGGCACGGAAGGACTGTGAAACTCCGGGAGAGAAAACGGCATTTCCGACATTGGCGAATCCTTTGACATTTTCAAAATTGGATTTTCTCCAATCTGATCTTATATAGTCGAATTCCAAAGTCCATTTATCACCTTTGCGTAGAGATATTCCAACTCCTATTTCATCTCCTGTCTTGACTTTCTTTGTCCGACCAAGAGTATCTACAGTATAACTCAAGGTATCCCTCACACTTGAAATGGTCGCAAAACTGTATTCGCTTGAATAACCATTTATGTTCGATGCGAGCTTATAAGTAGCTCCGACAGTAAGATCAAGTTCATTGCCTATCTTAGTTTCATACTGGACTCCGAACTTGGCTCCCATTGCGTGAAGTTCAAGCACGTTTCCGTTGGAAATCTGTCTGTAGCTTGAATTGGAGAAGGACATCACCGTGCCCTTGTCTATGTTTCCGAAATAATAAATTCCTTGAGCACCAACAGAAAACTTGTTCCAGAAAGTAGCACCGCCACCGAAAAACAATTGATAAAGACCACCATTTCCAGAAGAGGAATAAAGAAGATTACCGGTCTTTCCTATGATTGAAGGATCTTTCTCATAATGGGAAAAATCATATCCTACATTACTGTAAGGAGTAATACCTATCATCATAGCGGATTTCCGGTAAATAGGAAAACTGAATACAATATCATTAAGGTTGAAAACATTATTTGCAGATGTCTTGTCACCTTGATAATATATTCTGTTTTCAGATTTGAGTCCTACGTCCATCATGAAGGATAAGGTATCCCTAGCTGTAACAGCAGCAGGATTCATATAGTTTACGAACCTGTGGCTCCTTGAAGCTATTCCTACTCCTCCCATTGAACGGCTGTATGCGGGACCGTCCTTGAGAACTTCTCCTACTCCGAATACTGAATATGGTGAATATGAATTATACGCTCCATCCTGGGCATAGGAATATAGACCCGCGAACAGAATAAGCGAAGATAATATTGCAGTCTTAATTGATTTTTTTGACATGCTCGTCAGCTATTAATGCTAACCCCATCAAAACGAGGTTACAAACCACAAATATCGGTGTTTTAATCCTTTTTGCAAAATAAATCGCGTCACCTCCGGTGAATACCACCACGTTATCCGGCTGGAGATTGATGTATCCCTCTATTTCAAACATTATGCCCGTTATGACGCCAGAAGTGATGGATGATTCAAATGAATCACCTCTCACAGGCGTATCTGAAGGTGTATTCATACGCGGCAAAGAACGTGAATATCTGTTCAGAGCCTTGAATCTGGTCCTGCATCCAAGAGATATGTTTCCTCCCTCATATTCACCGTTTTTGTCAGTAAAATCAACTGTCAAAGTGGTTCCAAAATCTACCACAGTACATCCTTTCCCTTTAAAAAGATATCTGGCAGCAAGAATGGATGCTGCTCTATCATAAGACAGATATTCAGGAAGACCTTTTTCTTTCAGAATATCGGTATGTGCACTGTCCAAAATGATCAGATGCGCACACTGGTTTTCAAAAATACCGGCATCCTTGTCTGATATTTTGTATACGGAGGATATGACCATAACTTCGGGTTTCTCCTTCTCAGTCAAAGAAAGAATGAAATCCTGAACCTTTTCTCCTTGATAGCGAAAGGTTTTGCCCAAGGTCATCATATCCGACCATGATGCCTTTACAGCAGTATTACCTATATCAATAATAAGATTGGCCATGTCAAATCATTTTTTCTTCTTTCCCTGGGTATTCTTTTTCTCAGGTTCATCAAGAGTTTTCAAAATATCATAAGCTTTTCTCACGGAATCCACACCTCTTGAGACTATTCTCAATTTTGAATCATTCTGCTTCAATTCGAAAACAGTTCCTGAAGATATCTTCTCCAAAATAGCAGAGAATTGTCTGGATCTGTAATATTGGGACAAAGGATTCGAGATGAAGAACGCAATGAGTATGCCGTTCTTTATTATTATTTTTTCAAAACCGAGTTTTTCTCCAAGATGTCTTATTCTGACAATATCAAAGAGACTGGACAACTCCGGAGGCATCTTACCGAATCTGTCTTCCAATCTTGAATGGAAAATATCAAGTTCACTGTCCTTTGTAATGGAATCCAGTTCCTTATATATCCTTATTTTTTCAGCCGTAATGTCTATATAGCTGTCCGGGATGAAAGCGAGTTGATCTGTTTCAATTGAACAATCCTCCACATAGGTGTCCTTGACATTTTTGGAGGTGAGTCCTGTCTCAACCCCCAGTTCTTCCATAGCTTCTGAAAGAATCTTCTGATACGTTTCATATCCCATGTCTGATATGAAACCGCTTTGTTCAGCGCCTAGCAGATTGCCTGCACCTCTGATGTCAAGATCCTGCATCGCTATATTGAAACCGCTCCCTAAATCAGAAAATTCCTCGATCGCCTTAAGTCTTCTTCTCGCATCATCGGTGAGAGTAGTAAGAGGAGGAACAATAAGATAACAGAAAGACTTCCTGTTTGATCTTCCTACTCTTCCCCTCAACTGATGGAGATCACTCAAACCGAAATTCTGAGCCTGATTGATTATTATGGTATTAGCGTTCGGAATATCCAATCCGTTTTCAATAATCGTAGTACAGAGCAACATATCATAATCACCCTGCATGAAATCCAGCATCTTGTTTTCAAGAATCTTCGGTTCCATTTGACCATGAGCAACACAAATCTTCATATCAGGAACCAGACGATGAATAATGTCATGAATTCCGTCAAGTTCTTCCACTCTATTATGAAGGAAGAATATCTGACCGTTCCTCGACAGTTCGTAATTTATAATGCTCTTTATTTCTGATTCATCGAAAAGCATTATCTCAGTCTGCACAGGAATCCTGTTCGGAGGAGGAGTGTTAATTATAGAAAGATCCCGTGCCCCCAGAAGTGAAAACTGAAGTGTTCTTGGAATAGGAGTAGCAGTAAGGGTGAGAGTATCTACAGAAGCTTTCAGCTGGCGTAACTTTTCTTTAGCACTTACTCCAAACTTTTGTTCCTCATCTATGATCAGCAGTCCTAAATCCTTGAATTCGAAATCCTTTCCAAGAATCTTATGCGTCCCTATTATTATATCGGTCCTTCCTTCTGCAATACTCTTCTTTATAGCCGTTATTTCCTTTGCGGTCCTAAGACGACTTACATAATCCACCTTACAAGGAAACGATTCCAATCTGGAAGAAAAAGTTTTGAAATGCTGAAGAGCAAGAATAGTGGTAGGAACAAGTACAGCAACCTGTTTATTGTCACACACGGCCTTGAAAGCTGCCCTTATCGCTATTTCTGTCTTTCCGAACCCTACATCACCACAGATGAGTCTATCCATAGGACTCACATCTTCCATATCTCTTTTTACCGCCTGCGAAGCAGTCATCTGATCAGGAGTATCTTCAAAGATGAATGAAGATTCCAATTCCTCCTGGAGATAATTGTCGGCAGAAAATGCAAAGCCCCTTGATGCTTTTCTTTCAGCATATAATTTTATAAGCTCCTTGGCTATATCCTTTACCTTTGACTTTGCTGTGGATTTGAGATTCTGCCATGCTTTGGATCCCAGTTTATTTATTCTTGGAGGAACAGAATCCTTTGACTTGAATCTCGATATCTTATGAAGATTGTGCACTGATACAAATACAACATCCCCGTCCTTGTACATCAGTTTTACAACTTCATGCAACCTTCCTTTATCATCCCTCATTCTTACAAGACCACCGAATATTCCCACTCCATGGTCTATATGAACGATGTAGTCACCTATATTGAAGGAACTCAAATCATTGAGGGTAAGCTGTTCACTCTTTTCGACAGTCCTTCTTAAGGAAACCCTGTGGAACCTGTCAAATATTTCATGATCGGAATAACAGCATATGAAGTCGTCTCCGTCAATGAATCCGCTATGTATATTGTGATTTGGAATGAATTCAGGAAAAAGACCTCCGTTTTGAGCAAGGATGCTTTTCAACCTGTCAAGTTGAGACTGCTTTTCCCCGTATATCCTTACTTTGTATCCATGTTCAATCTTTACCCTTATATCTTCAGTAAGGAGTTCAAAATTTTTGTTGAATACAGGTTGGGGAGAGATATGGAACTGAACAGCTTTAGAGGATAAATTTTCCGCTTGTCTTGATATAGGAACTTCCAAATAAACTCTTCTGAATTTTTCAAATTCACTGAAGAAATCCTTTCCACTGTACATATCAGAAGAATCAAGCCAAATCAGAGAATCTGAGGGAAGCATATCAATTATGCTTGTTCCTCCCTCAGAAGAACCGGACATGATATCTGAAATAATATCAATAGAAGTTACATTATCCTTTGACAACTGGGTATTGCAGTCGAAAATATTGATTTTTTCAACTTCATTTCCGAAGAATGATATTCTGTAGGGATCATTGCAAGAATAAGAGAAAATGTCCACTATCGATCCCCTTATCGCATACTGTCCTGGGGAAGATACAAAATCCACTTTCTCAAAACCTTTTTCGTAAAGGGTTTTCTTCAGTGTATCATGATCCAGCTCATCACCCGCCTTTATTGAAAGAACAGAGGATTCTATAGTGTTTTTATCAGGAACAAGTTCTTCTATCGCTTCGGGATAAGTAACTATAATCAAGAGTTCTCCTGAATTTGACATCAGCTTTCCTATAGCAGCCGTTCTCTGAACTTCCAAAGTAGCTTTGTAATTGCTTCTTTCTACACTTCTGCCGGAATCAGGAAGAAAAAATACACAATCCCCTTGAGTAAGATAATAAAGATCAGAAGCGCAATATTCCGCCGATTCTCTTGTGGGAAGGACAATAAAGTGCACTCCGTTGTCCGCTATTTCGCTTACAACGAACCACCGTGCTGAAAGAAACAATCCGCTGCAGAAAGATTCCCTTGAAAGGGATATGCTCTTAGCTAGAGCGGAAGTTGGAATTGAACTTATCAACATCTAAGGCAAAAAGCAGTTGAAAACCTGTTGAAATCGTGTTTAAAAAAATCTTAAAACTTTATTTTCGTTAATCATCTGTTTTTATAGGCAGAACATAAACCAAAAAAGCAAATTTTAGAAACTAAAGTTTTCAAAAAGATCAGCAAGGGGTTTTCAACACTTTATATATATTATAAAACTTTGTATATTAGTTAATTATAAACGTTATCAACAAGTTGACAGCCATAACATCATCAATATAATCTTTAAATAAAAAAGAGTATATTTGTGATGTAAAAAGACGGCGCCATGGCAGATGACTTCAACCCGCATAATTCAAGTAAGGACAAAGATAAGGATTTGGAAGAAAAAATCCGGCCTCAGGAAATAGAAGATTTCACGGGGCAGTCTAAGATAATATCCAATCTGAAAATATTCATACAGGCTGCAAAGATGAGGGGAGAGTCTTTGGACCATGTCCTTTTCCATGGCCCTCCTGGATTGGGAAAGACCACTCTCGCTCATATAATAGCAAATGAGCTCGGGGTTAATATGAAGATTACATCCGGACCTGTTCTGGACAAACCCGGTGATCTTGCCGGCCTTCTTACTTCATTGGAAACAGGTGATGTCCTTTTCATTGATGAAATCCATCGCCTTTCACCCGAAGTTGAAGAGTATCTATATTCTGCAATGGAGGATTATGTCATAGACATAATGATAGACAAAGGACCTGGTGCCAGATCCGTAAGGATTTCATTGAATCCCTTCACTCTTGTCGGAGCTACTACCCGAAGCGGGCTTTTGACAGCTCCTTTGAGAGCCAGGTTCGGTATAACCTGTGCGATGGAGTATTACGATACCCCCGATCTGGAAAAGATAATAAAGCGCAGTTCGCGTATTCTTAATATCGGAATTGAGGACAATGCTGCCAGGGAAATAGCTCTAAGAAGCCGTGGAACACCTCGTATTGCCAATTCCCTCCTTAAGCGTGTAAGGGATTTTGCACAGGTCAAAGGGGATGGTCACATTGATATAGCCATCGCCAGATATGCTCTTGACGCCCTTAATATAGACAAGAGAGGACTCGACAAAATTGACAATAACATTCTTCATTCGATCATCACTAAATTCAAGGGTGGTCCTGTTGGGATAGGCACTATAGCTACAGCTGTAGGGGAAGACGCCGGAACATTGGAGGAGGTGTATGAACCTTTCCTTATCAAAGAAGGTTTCATACAGAGAACTCCTAGAGGAAGAATGGCTACCCAACTTGCTTATGAACATTTGGGGCTTCAGAGATATATGTCCTCGAATGAACCCGGTCTTTTTGATGATCCTGAAATCATCCAGAACAATCTCTTCGGATAATAACACAAACCAATATAGAAATGAAAAGGATCCTTATCATATTAGCGGCAATTATTGCGGCTGTACCTGGATTCTGTTGCACTTCAGTAATTATTTCCGGCAAGGTGACATATGACGGAAAGCCGGTCATGATGAAGCATAGGGACACCGATCAGCTTAACAACAGGATTGAAAGATTCAAAGGCGAAAAGTATGATTTCATTGCTTTAGTGAATTCTGATTGGAGGACAAATCCTTTGAGCAAGTACGGAAAGAAAGGTGAAGCTTGGACTGGTGTAAATTCGGCTGGTTTCAGCATTATGAATACAGCGACCTATGATCTGAAAGATGATGAAGTTCCTACGGAAGAGATGGATCGTGAAGGTATTCTGATGTACAGAGCGTTAAGTATTTGTTCTAATCTCAAAGATTTTGAACACTTCCTTGATACTCTTTCACGTCCTATGGGTGTTGAGGCTAATTTCGGAGTGATTGACGCTCATGGTGGAGCCGCTTATTATGAGGTTAACAATCACAAATGGGTCAAGTTTGATGTGAATGAAGAGCAATCTGGTTACAGGGTGGTTACCAATTTCACTCAGACTGGAAGACCGGAGGACCGGAAAGGAGAAGATCGTTATGCCAAGGCCAGTGTACTGATGAAAAACATAGGTACTTACGTCAATACTTCCTTCATCAAAGGAAGGGTGACAAAGCGTAAAATCACTCATAAGGATCTTATTAACAAGATTTCCAGAAGCGGAAGCCCTATATTGAGAAACATTACTTCAGCTTGTATTGTGATTGAAGGCGTGAAGGAAGGTGATAATCCTTTGCAGACAGTCATGTGGACAGCATTGGGATGGCCTGCAACAACAGTGTATGTTCCTGTCATGGTTATGAATGAGGATCATATCCCTTACTATTTGAAGTCTTCTTCCGGATCCGTCAATGCAATTATGTGTGACAATGCCCTTAAAATGAAAGATAAAGATATTGTAAACAAGTGCATTGAAATTGAAAGGGTGATAGATCGCCGTTTTGAAAGCATTTTTGCAAGATGGACCAGCGGTTTGCTGTCATATAACCGTTTTTGTTCCCTTTATGACAGCATTTGCCGGAAATATTATGAAGTATACGAAGAAAAATTCACCGATTATTTATCATTGTAGGCGCTTTCAATTGCGGTTTTGCTTAAAAATGACTAAAATTGCAATTAATTAGGAACTCCCTATAAAAATCATATTAATAACTATACAATGGCCGATAAATTAATTTCCAAGATTCCTGATGGACCTTTGGCTGAAAAATGGACCAAAAGAAAATCAGAAATTCGTCTTGTAAGTCCTAACAACAAAAGGAAACTCGAAGTCATCGTAGTAGGTACCGGTCTTGGAGGAGCATCAGCTGCTGCTTCTCTTGGTGAACTTGGCTACAATGTTAAGGTTTTCTGCATCAGCGATTCTCCTCGTAGAGCCCATTCAATCGCAGCTCAGGGAGGTATCAATGCTGCAAAGAACTATCAGAATGACAACGATTCCGTTTACCGTCTTTTCTACGATACCATCAAGGGTGGTGATTACCGTGCCCGTGAGGCCAATGTTTACCGCCTTGCTGAGGTAAGTGCGGCAATCATCGACCAGTGTGTCGCACAGGGTATTCCTTTCGCTCGTGAGTATGGCGGATATCTTGCAAACCGTTCGTTCGGAGGTGTACAGGTAAGCCGTACATTCTATGCAAGGGGACAAACCGGACAGCAGCTCCTTCTTGGTGCTTATGCATCTCTTAACAAAGAGATAGCTGCAGGTACTGTCAAGAGTTATCCTCGTCATGAAATGCTTGACCTTGTTGTCATCAATGGTGAGGCTAAGGGTATCATAGCCCGTAATCTTGTGACTGGAGAACTTGAAAGGTTCGGAGCTCATGCAGTAGTAATTGCTACAGGTGGATACGGAAACACCTATTTCCTTTCTACCAATGCTATGAACAGTAACGGTTCTGCAGCTTGGCAGTGCTATAAGAAGGGTGCTTTCTTCGCCAATCCTTGCTTCGCTCAGATCCATCCTACATGTATTCCTGTTCATGGTGATCAGCAGTGCAAGCTTACTCTTATGTCAGAGTCTTTGCGTAATGACGGTCGTATTTGGGTTCCTAAGAAGCTTGAAGATGTTGAAAAACTCCGTAAACATCAGATCAAAGCTTCTCAGATTCCTGAGGAAGATCGTGATTACTATCTCGAGCGCCGTTATCCCGCATTCGGTAACCTGGTTCCTCGTGATGTGGCTTCAAGGGCCGCTAAGGAAAGGTGCGATGCCGGTTATGGTGTGAATGAGACTGGACTTGCTGTTTACCTTGATTTTGCGGACGCTATCAAACGTCTTGGACATCAGAGAGTAGCTGAGCGTTATGGAAACCTCTTCGAGATGTATGAGAAGATTACAGCTTCTTCACCTTGGGAGGAACCTATGATGATTTATCCTGCTATCCATTATACAATGGGAGGTATCTGGGTTGACTACGATCTTCAGACCACTATCCCTGGTCTCTATGCTATCGGTGAAGCCAACTTCTCAGATCACGGTGGAAACCGTCTTGGTGCTTCCGCTCTTATGCAGGGACTTGCTGACGGTTATTTCGTAATTCCTGTCACTATCGGCGATTATCTCTCACATAAGTTCGCTGAGCCTAAGACTGATACTAACGCACCCGAATTTGAGGTTGCTCAGAAGGCAGTTCAGGAGCGTATTGACAAACTCTTCTCAATAAAGGGAAAGAAGACTGTTGATTCACTTCATAAGAGACTCGGAAACATCATGTGGGAATATGTAGGTATGGCCCGTTCCGAAGAAGGTTTGAAGACTGCTATCAAGGAAATCAAAGAACTCAAGAAGGAATTCTGGTCAGACGTCTGCGTTCCCGGAACACAGTTTGAGTTCAATCAGGAACTTGAGAAAGCTCTCCGCCTTGCGGACTTCCTTGAAATAGGTGAACTCATGGCCCGTGATGCTCTCAACCGTAATGAGTCCTGCGGTGGACACTTCCGTGTTGAAAGCCAGACTGAAGAAGGTGAGGCTAAACGTGATGATGCAAACTTCATGTATGTAGCCGCCTGGGAATACAAGGGAGAAGATGAGGAACCTGTTCTCCACAAGGAACCTCTCAAGTATGAATACATTCATGTCGCTACCAGAAACTATAAAGACTAAGGAAGTATGGAATTCAATTTAAAGATATGGCGCCAGAAAAACGCCAAAGAGCAAGGACATTTCGAGACTTATCATATTTCTGGTATCGAAGAGGATGCATCCTTCCTCGAAATGCTTGATATTTTGAATGAGCAGCTCATTAAGGAAGGAATGGATCCTGTTGCAGTCGACAAAGGTTGCAAGAGCAGCGGTCCTGTTTCTTTCGATCATGATTGCCGCGAAGGTATCTGCGGTGCTTGCTCACTGTATATTGACGGTAGGGCTCATGGTCCGGACGATCATGTAACCACTTGCCAGCTTTTCATGCGTCACTTCAAAGATGGCGCAACCATTACAGTTGAACCTTGGAGAAGCAACGGTTTCCCTATCATTAAGGATCTCGTCGTTGATCGTACAGCATTTGATAAGATTCTTCAGGCTGGAGGATTCATTTCAGTCCGTACAGGAGCAGCTCAGGATGCTAACAATATCCTTATTTCTCATGAAAATGCTGAGAAGAGTATGGATGCTGCAGCATGTGTAGGTTGCGGTGCTTGCGTAGCAACTTGTAAGAACGGTTCAGCTATGCTGTTTGTCGGTGCAAGAGTAAGTTCACTTGCTCTTCTCCCTCAGGGACGTCCTGAGGCTGAGCGTCGTGCTCGTGCGATGGTCGCTAAGATGGATGAACTTGGCTTCGGTAACTGTACTAACACCAGGGCTTGCGAAATGGAATGTCCTAAGGGTATTTCAGTTGATCATATCGCAAGACTCAACAGAGAGTTCCTCAAGTCAAAGTTCCGCCAGTAATTTCATAGTACATAGTGTACTTCTAATAGTTAAGGAGCCTCACAAGGGGCTCCTTAATCAATATATTGAAGATGCTTTACCAAAGGAAATTATTGAAAGGGTATCTCCCTGCATGTATTTCTGCGACCATCTTATATATGTCATTTCTCAGTTTAGGTATTCCAATTTTTTCTTTTGCTGAGATGAAAATACAAGGAGTCTTTTCCTGAGCAATCCAACTGTTTTTCAATTCTTCCAGTGATATGTTGTCTTTGTTTTTGGGTTCCAGTGAAAATTCATCATATTCTTCGTAAGTGTATGCGTCTATTTTATTGAATACTACATACACCGGCTTGTTGCTTGCACCTATGTCCATAAGTGTGTTTTCAACCACTTTCATCTGCTCTTCAAAGTCGGGTGCAGAAATATCTACTACATGTATGAGTATGTCAGCTTCCCTTACTTCATCCAATGTACTTTTGAAGGCTTCAACCAATTGTGTGGGCAATTTCCTTATGAATCCTACAGTATCGCTCAAAAGGAATGGAACGTTTTCAATTACAACCTTCCTTACTGTGGTATCCAATGTTGCGAACAACTTGTTTTCTGCGAATACATCACTTTTAGCCAGAAGATTCATCAAAGTACTCTTTCCAACATTTGTATAACCCACCAAAGACAACCTGACTAGTGATCCCCTGTTGCTTCTTTGGGTAGCCATCTGCTTGTCTACTTTCTTAAGTTGTTCCTTCAGTCTTGTTATCCTTTCTTTGACTATTCGACGGTCAACTTCAATCTGGGTTTCACCCATACCTCCTCTCGTTCCATGTCCTCCCCTCTGTCTTTCAAGGTGGGTCCACATACCGGCAAGGCGTGGCAACATATAGTTGTATCTTGCCAGTTCAACCTGCATTTTAGCGTATGATGTCTTTGCTCTTTGTGCGAAGATTTCAAGAATCAGACTGGTACGGTCAATTACAGCACAGGTTTTTATTACTTTTTCAATGTTCCTTTGCTGCATTCCGGTCAGTTCATCATCGAATATGACGTAATGAATTCCGTTTTCTTCACAATATTGTGCTATTTCCTCCAGTTTACCGCTTCTTATGTATGTAGCGTTGTCTGGACGGTCTACCCTTTGGACAAATTTTCGGTCACCTGTAGCTCCTGCAGTTTCCGCAAGAAATTCCAGTTCATCCAGGTATTCCATTACTTTTCTTTCATCCTCTCCGTCCCTGATGATTCCTACGAAAACGGCTTTTTCTATTTTTACTTCAGTATTGTCCATATAATTATATAAAGTCTTATCAAAAAAAGGCTGGCCCTAAGGTCAGCCTGATGTTCTGATACGTCCGTTCATTTATCGGAGCTGGAAGATAACAGGGAAGGTGTAGGTTACCTTTACTGCGCGGTCCCTCTGTTTTCCAGGTTTCCATTTAGGTGAGCTGGAAACAACGCGGACAGCCTCTTTGTCAAGAGCGGGATCAACACCACGGAGCACCTTAACGTTGGAGACGGATCCGTCAGCGTTAACGGTGAACTGGAGTGTTACACGACCCTGGACACCGTTTTCCTTCGCAATCTCAGGATAAACGAGTCTCTGGTTGACCCACTTTGAGAACTCGTTAGCATCACCTCCATTGAATGAAGGTTTCTCTTCAACGAGCTGGAAAGGTATGGCCTCCTCTTCAACAACTTCCTCAGCGACCTCCTCAACGTAATCCATGATTTCAACACCCATGTTGGCGTCATCCTCGAGATTCATGAAAGTGTCATCTTCGAGTTTGATGTCATCATCAACGATGTCGATCTGGTCTGAAAGAACAGGAATCTTCGGAGCAGCCTCGGGCGGAGGAGGGGTTTCCTCGGTAATAGGAACCATGTCCTCGATTTCTACGACTGCTTCCTGCTGATCAAACATGGATACTTTCTTCTCCTTGGTGGTGTACTCGAAAGCACCCCAAACAACGAGCAGAGCGAACACAAAACCTATCTCAGTGAACAAAAGTTTTTTGTTCTCCAAGCTGGCTTTTTCGGATTTTTTGATCTCCATATCAGTTGTTTTTGTATCGGTTTGCGGTTCAAAGTTATTAATTATTATTTTTTATTCAAACTTTTTGTTCTCCCACACCTTCTTTTCAATTCTTTTGAGGGCATTTTTTGTTATTTATTTGAGGATTGGATAATTTTGCGATCTGAATTATACAATTGTAATCTTATGGTAACTTATCATTTCGAGGATACTGATTTCCAATTCAAAAACCGCAAGTTCAATAATATGTGGCTCAAGATGGTAGTTGAAAGCGAAATCAAAAAATTGGGTCAGGTAGCTATTGTTTTCTGTTCTGACAATTATATTCTCGATATAAATCAACGCTATCTTCAGCATGATTATTTCACTGATATAATAACCTTTGATTACTGTGAAAACAACTTGATTTCCGGGGATCTTTTCATCAGTGTCGACTCAGTAAAGGAAAACAGTCTGTTTTATGGAGTCAATTTTGAAACGGAACTCAATAGGGTCATGGTTCACGGTATTCTTCATCTTATCGGTTATGATGACCACACGGAGGAAGATATCAAAGTCATGAGGGAGAAAGAGAATTATTATCTCGAAATGAGATCAAAACTTATATAATGAGGTTTGATTTTGATGTCATAGTTGTCGGAGGAGGTCATGCCGGTTGTGAAGCCACCATGGCAGCCGCCAACATGGGTTCCAAGGTGCTTCTTGTTACAATGGACTTCAATGCTCTTGCAAAAATGTCCTGTAATCCTGCAGTGGGTGGAATTGCTAAGGGTCAGATTGTACGTGAAATAGACGCACTTGGTGGATATACCGGTATTGTCACTGATATGTCAACACTCCAGTTCAGGATGCTTAACAAATCAAAGGGTCCTGCAATGTGGAGTCCACGAGCTCAATGTGATAAGATGGCTTTTTCTCTCAATTGGAGAAATATCATTGAACATCACCCGAACGTTTCTGTTTATATTGATACAGTTACTTCTTTTATTTTTGAAGGGAATACAGTCACTGGTGTAAATACAAAGACCGGTGCTTCATTCAAGTCAAAGGCTGTAATTCTTACCGCAGGTACATTCCTTTCAGGAAAACTGTTTATAGGAATGAATTCATTCGAAGGCGGCCGAATCGGTGAGTTGTCTTCATATGGAATCACTGAACAATTGGTTTCACTGGGAATGGAATCAGCCAGAATGAAAACCGGCACTCCACCGAGAATTGATGTAAAGTCTATCGACATTTCAAAATCACAAATACAACTTGGTGATTCTTCACCGGCGAGGTTTTCTTTTCTGCCATGTCCTTCTTCGGTTCAGGGGCAGAACGATCAAATGCCTTGCTACATTTTCCATACTAATTCTATCGTTCACGATATACTTAAGTCTGGTTTCAATGAGTCTCCTCTTTTCAATGGTCTTATCCATGGAAGAGGTCCGAGGTACTGTCCGAGTATTGAAGATAAGCTGAGAACCTTCTCGGATAAAGATTCTCATCAGCTTTTTCTCGAACCGGAAGGAAGACGAATAGATGAATACTATTTGCAGGGTTTTTCATCTTCTTTGCCCTTAAAAATACAAATTGAGGCTCTTAAGGCTATTCCAGGGTTCGAAAATATACAGCTCTTACGACCTGCTTATGCGGTTGAATATGATTATTTTGAACCAACTCAATTAAAGCAATCGCTTGAAGTCAAGAACTTCGAAAATCTATTCTTTGCCGGGCAGATTAACGGGACAACGGGTTATGAAGAGGCTGCTGCCCAAGGAATAATGGCCGGTATAAATGCTCACCTTAAAATAAATGGAAAGGATCCTTTCATTCTCAGAAGGGATGAAGCTTATATTGGTGTCCTCATCGACGACTTAATTACCAAGGGTGTTGATGAGCCTTACCGCATGTTTACATCCAGGGCTGAGTACAGGATTATTCTTCGTCAGGATAATGCGGATGAAAGGTTGACTTCCAAATCTCATGAAATAGGACTTGCTTCCGATTTCAGATATGAATTTACTCAGAGGAAATATGATCAAGTAGACAGAGTTCTTGAATTCTCGGATTCTTATTCTATTAAACCATCTGTTGTTAATTCCTATCTCGAATCTGTTTCTTCTAAACCAATAACTGAGTCCAAGAAGATTTCTGATCTGGTGGCAAGGCCAGATGTGCATCTTGCCGATATTCTTGATAATGTTCCACGTGGAACATTAAGTAAATATAATATTAATGATTTGTCTCCTCTTTTAACAGACACTTCTGCTTCTTCAGATAGTGATCATAATTACTATAAGACTGAAGTTCTCGACGCAGCAGAAGTTTCTATAAAATATAAAGGATACATAGAAAGAGAGAAACTTATCGCCAACAAGATTGCTAGATTGGAGAACTTAATAATACCTGAGGGTTTTGATTTCAGCAATCTTAATGGTTTAACGATAGAATGCAGGCAAAAACTCTCTCGCTATAATCCTCGAACTATTGCTCAGGCTTCTAGAATATCCGGAATTTCTCCATCTGATATTTCCGTTCTACTGGTTTATCTTGGGAGATAAATAATAATAGATGTTCCACGTGGAACATCTATTATTGATTTTTCCTGTACTTTTATGTATGATCTAAAGCTTTTTCAATGCTTCTTTTATAAGATCCTCAACCTTAGCATCTGGATTCTTCTTTATTATTTCGGGCAGAACCTTGTTTATATTGACTTTACTGAATCCTAACATTACCAGTGCAATAGATGCTTCTTCTACTACAGCATTGTTTGCTACTGCCGCTGGAATCGAGCTTACTGTTCCACCGCCCTTTACTATTTTATCCTTCAGATCGAGTATAATCCTTTGGGCAGTTTTAAGACCTATTCCCTTTACAGATTTGATTCTCGTGACGTTTTCACCTATTATAGCATTCCTTATTTCTTCGTCTGTAAGCGATGAAAGCATCATTCTGGCGGAACCTACGCCGACTCCGTTTACACTTATAAGGAGTTTGAAAAGTTCTCTCTCATCCTTTGTAGCGAATCCATAGAAAGATTCTTCCTCTTCTCTCAGATAATGGAAAATATATACTTTAGCTTCAGTTTTACCCTGAAGTGATTCGAAGGTCTGCAGTGAGATGTTTATTCGATATCCTATATTTCCGCATTCAAGAACGAGTTCTGCGGGATTCAGTTCTTCTATTCTACCTTTAATGTAGTCGTACATATTATGTGTTTTGATTTGCTTTACGTGTACAAAAATATGTCAAATAAGCCGCAAATGAAAGAAAGTTCGTAAATTTGTCACCCTTAGAAATTACGATATGACAGTTAATGAATTAAGGAAATATTTTCCCGCTCTTGCCAATACGGTGTATGGGAAGAATCTTGTCTACTTCGATAATGCTGCATCTTCTCAGAGGTATTATCCAGCAGTAGAACGGCAACATTTCCTTTCCATAAACAAAAACGCCAATATCCATAGAGCCGTACATAAACTATCTTCAGATGCTACTTCTGAATATGAATCGACTCGTGATGCTGTCAAGGAATTCATTAACGCTTCCTCCAGGGAAGAGATTATATTCACTTCCGGTACTACAGGATCCATTAATCTTGTTGCTTTTTCCTTCGGTGAAGCTTTTGTTCATGAGGGTGATGAAATAGTTGTTTCCGAAGTTGAACATCATTCTGATATCGTTCCTTGGCAAATGCTTTGCAAACGTAAAAATGCTGTTCTTAAAGTTCTGAAAGTCAATGATAATGGTACTCTTGATATCAATTGTCTGCACACTCTGTTGACTGATAGGACAAAGCTTGTTTGCGTAACACATATATCCAATGTACTTGGACTCGTTAACCCAATAGAAGACATTATTTCCATCTGTCATTCAAAAGGAATCCCCGTCCTTATTGACGGAGCTCAGGGAATAGTGCATCAAATAGTTGACGTTCAAAGACTTGATTGTGATTTTTATGCATTTTCAGGTCACAAGATATATGCTGCTACTGGAACAGGAGTTCTTTACGGAAAAAAGAAATGGCTGGATGCTATGCCACCTTATATGGGTGGAGGAGAAATGATCGAATCGGTCAAATTCAGTGGAACCACTTTTGCTCCATTGCCTGGTAAGTTTGAGGCCGGTACACAAAATTTCAATTCAATCCCAACCCTAAAAGATTCAATAGAGTTATTCAAGTTATTACAAGATAAAGAGTTAGTTGAATATTCCGAGAAGGTTTCCCGGTATTTGTATGATTCCCTTTCCTCTGATAAGAGAATCATAATATATGGTGTTCCATGTGGAACAGTTAAGAAGATTCCTCTTTTTTCGATAACCGTTGAAGGAGTCCATCATGAAGACCTTGCTCTTCTGCTTGATAAAATGGGAATTGCAGTCAGGTCAGGCCAAATGTGTGCGGAACCTGTTATGGACAGATTCGGAGTTACCGGAATGTTGAGAATTTCACTAGCCCCGTACAATACTCTTGAGGAAGTGGAATATTTCTTGAAGTCATTGGACAGAGCTATAAATATGCTCTCGTAGTATTTAAGAACGTAGTTTATGACAAAATCTCTTGCGCAAGCGGAAAACGAAATAATTGAGGACTTTTCGATGTACGAAGAGTGGCTCGATAAATACGAGTATCTCATAGATTTGGGTAAAAATCTGGAGCCTTATCCTGAATCCTCAAAGACTGATGACCGCCTTATCAAAGGATGTCAGTCCAGAGTTTGGCTTGATTCCAGATTTGAGGACGGGAAGATTTTTTTCTCGGCTGACAGTGACGCTATCATTACGAAGGGAATCATTTCTCTTCTTATAAGCGTCTATTCCGGAAGAACACCCGAAGAAATTCTTTCTTCCGATTTTTCTTTCATTGAAAAAATAGGATTGAAGGAAAATCTTTCTCCGACCAGATCAAACGGTCTCGTTTCTATGATTTCTACCATCAAGGCGCTCGCTCTTGAGAAAAGTAATGCTAATTGATTTTTTCTGATGAGTTTGAAAGACCTTTTCTCAAATAAAGAAAATATCTCTGAAAACGCCGTTCCAGCCACTTCTGAAGGCGTTTATGAAGAAACGAACAAGACAAATGATGTCGCTGAGAATCCCGTTTCCGGCGACAATCCTGTCACAGGTACGGATATTACGCATTCTGAGGGACATGTTTCAACCAAGGAAGCTGAAGTTCTTACACCGGAGGATGTAAAGAACCTTGCTCCTTTATATTCGGACGTAGTCCTCGCTTTAAAGCAGGTGTTCGACCCCGAGATTCCGGTTAACATCTACGATCTCGGTCTTATCTATGAGTTGCACATAAGCAAATCACATGAGGTCTACATCAAGATGACTTTCACAGCACCGAATTGCCCGATGGCGGACGAAGTGATGCTCGACGTCAAAACGTCAGTTGAAGACGTTCCTGGAATCAAGTCATGCGAAATAGAACTTACCTTCGAACCCGTTTGGGATCAGAGCATGCTCTCTGAAGAAGCGAGAGTTGAACTTGGATTCGATTAGATATTATGCGCACTGCGGAAGTTTATTTCTCCTTGGGTTCCAATTTAGGTGATAGGGAATCCAACCTTTGGAGAGCGATTTCCTCGCTGGAGGAATACTTCTGTTCAAGTGCAATAGTCTCCGCTTTCATAGAGACTGAACCATGGGGATTCCAAAGTGAAGACAAGTTCATCAATTGCGTCATCCGTTTTGATATTCCCGATGCAGGACAGGATCCTTCTCTTTTTTGCCACAGAATCCTCACGGAATGCAAACGCATAGAATCCTCCATGGGAAGGGATCTCAGAGTTTCATATGATGAAAACGGAAGACGTGTTTACCGGTCGCGTCCGATAGATATTGACATTCTTTTCTATGGTAACGGAACCATTTCAGATACTGACCTTACAGTGCCTCATCCCCTGATAAAAGAGAGGGATTTCGTTATGATTCCGCTCCAGGAAGTGGTCAGTAATGACATTATAGGACACTTTCCCGACATTTTTCGAGCAAAATGATTATTTTTGCATCCTCTAAAAACAAGAGTATTAATTTAAAATGAATATACGATGACACAGGACGAACTTTTCAAGATTCTCGTTGCCCACTGCAAGGAATATGGCTTCATTTTCCCTTCCAGCGAAATCTATGACGGTCTGGCTGCTGTTTACGATTACGGCCAGATGGGAGTTGAACTCAAGAACAACATAAAGAAATACTGGTGGGAGGCAATGACTCGCCTCAATGAGAATGTTGTAGGTATTGACTCTTGCGTTTTCATGCACCCCAAGACTTGGGTGGCATCCGGTCACGTTGCCGCATTCAACGATCCTCTGATAGACAATAAGGATTCAAAGAAGAGGTACAGAGCTGATAATCTTATCGAAGATTACCTCGGTAAGATCGAGGAGAAGATGAACAAGGAGGTTGAAAAGGGCCGTCGTAAATTCGGTGAGAATTTCGATGAAGCGAAGTTCCGTGAGACCAATCCTAACATTCTCCGTGAGAAAAAGAAATATGATGAGGTCCATGAGCGTTATCTTGCCGCAGAAAATGCCAATGATCTTAAAGCTTATAGGGACATAATCGTTGACTGTGGTATCGTATGCCCCATTTCCGGCACTGCCAACTGGACCGATGTCCGTCAGTTCAACCTCATGTTCAGTACTTCCATCAGCAATACAGGAGCGACTGACGACAAGATTTATCTGCGTCCTGAGACCGCTCAGGGTATTTTCGTTGAGTACCTGAACGTTCAGAAGACCGGTAGAATGAAGATTCCTTTCGGAATAGCTCAGATCGGAAAGGCTTTCCGTAATGAAATCGTTGCACGGCAGTTCATTTTCCGTATGAGGGAGTTCGAGCAGATGGAGATGGAGTTCTTCTGCAAGCCCGGAACCGAGATGGAATGGTTCAAGGCCTGGAAGGAGAATCGTATGAAATGGCATGTCAATCTTGGTATGGGTGCCGAGAACTATCGTTTCCACGATCATGAGAAACTTGCCCATTATGCGAATGCGGCTACCGATATCGAATTCAATTTCCCGTTCGGTTTCAAAGAGCTTGAGGGTATCCACTCTAGGACAGACTTTGACCTTGGTAATCATCAGAAACTCAGCGGTAAGAAGATCCAGTATTACGATCCCGAGACCCAAGAAAGCTACGTTCCTTATTGCGTAGAAACTTCTATCGGTGTAGACAGGATGTTCCTTGCTGTTCTCTCACATTCATACAATGTTGAGCAACTTGAGAACGGAGAATCAAGAGTGGTTCTCAGCATTCCTGCTCCTCTTGCTCCCGTCAAGGTAGCTATCCTTCCTCTTGTCAAGAAGGACGGTCTTCCTGAGAAAGCTCAGGAGGTTGTGAATCTCCTCAAATACGATTTCGCTTATCAGTATGATGAGAAGGATTCCATTGGCAAGAGATATCGTCGTCAGGATGCTATCGGAACTCCTTTCTGTGTCACGATCGACAATGAAACAATGCAGGACAATTGCGTGACTCTTCGTGACCGTGACACTATGAAGCAGGAAAGAGTACCCATTTCCGAACTCCGTGATATCATTGACAAGAAAGTCAATATGGTCAATCTTCTCAGGAATCTTTAAAAGAATACTGTATTTTACGATTCAGAATGAGGTCCTTTCCTTTATGGGAGGGACCTTTCTTTTCGGAATAAAAAAGTATATTTGCGTATAAGACCTTCTGGCATGAATCATTCAACGTCAATAATCATATCAGCATCTTTAGCGTTGCTGTCCATTCTTTCTTGTTCAAGATCTTCTTCCAGGGAGGTTTTGAATGATGTTGAAAGCTTCATACACAATGATCCCGACAGCGCGATCTCCGTTCTTTCAAAAATAGATAAGTCAAAATTGTCATCGCAAAGGTTGCAGGCGGATTACATCCTTCTCAACACTGTCGCTTTGGAAGAAAGTTACCGTAACCTTCCTGTAGCAGATGAAGTAACGATGAAAAAAGCTGCCGATTTCTTCGATGAGAAAGGCCCGGAAGATAAGAAGGCTCAGGCTTTCTATTATCTTGGAAGAATTCAGTATAAAACCGGAAACCCCGGAGGTGCTATGGTTTCTTTCATGAAGGCGGAGAATGCTTCTTCAGAAGATTATCTGAGCGCACAGATAAACCGGGAAATGGCGAAAACCTGCAATTATATGATGAACAATGCAGGTGAAGCGGCTTATATGAAGAAAGCGGCTGACTACTTCGCGAAGGCGGGTTTTGTTGAAGAAAGCGGCAGAACACTTCTTCAGACCGGTCAGGCATATTATAATCTCGGGGATTATGATTCCAGTGAAGACATATACAAGTCGGTCTTGTATACTTCTCACCAGAACCGTGACACACTTCTTGAAGTAAACACTCTTCAGGCATATTCAACCCTCAATCTCACCAAACCTGAACAGGATCCTGTCCTTGCCATTAACATGTTGGCCAGGGTTTCTGACCAGCTCGGTTATCCACTTACAGCTACGGACAAGGGTAATCTGGCCTATGCATACAGTCTTCTGGACCGTAACGCGCAGGCTGAATTATGGCTCTCCGAAGCCTTCCGTAGCAGTGAAACCCAAGAAGAGAAAAACAATCTCAAATTCAGGGAATACCAGATAAGCGCCAGGGCCGGTGATACAGGAAAAGCACTTTCCGCTCTGGAGAGCGTAATGGATTCCAACAGTGAGTCAATGAACTCGGCATTGATGCAGTCTGCCATTTCTTCTCAGAAGAACTATTATGAGAATGAGACGGCTCAGGCTATGGAAAAACTTGAATCCGCCCGTCTTCGTTTCTTTATCGCTTTACTCTTCATATTCATATTGGGAATCATAGGTTTCAACTACTACAGGTTGCAGAAGTTGCGTGCCCAGAAAGAAATATCCGAAGAGAAGGCAGAGACGGAAAGATTGATGTCCATAGCGGAAGACCTTCAGAAGCAGCTGCAGGAAGCCAGCCGCCAACCGTCTGGTAAGATGAGTGAGAATTTTGAAGTGTTGGAAAGGCTTTGTGAACAGTTCTATATCTATGAGGGGACAGACAATCTGCAGCCGAAAATTCTGAAAGAAGTCAACTCAATAATAGACGGTCTGAGGAAAAATCCTTCTTATCTTGAACAGATACTGAACAGCAACGCAGATTCCCTTATGGACAAGTTCCGCAAGCAGAATCCATTGATGAAAGAAGACGATATAAGGCTTTTCTGCTTCAACGCCGCCGGTCTTTCCTCAACGACAATTTCCACTCTTTTCGAGAAGGACAAGCAGTATATATATAACAGACTTTACAGGTTGAAGGCGAAGATAGCTTCTTCGAATGCGCCCGACAGGGAGACTTTCCTTAAGTATCTTTCAAAGGGGCAGGCCTAGTCATTACCGCCCAATATATACAAAACAAACAGGCACCTGACCAGCAAACCAATTTAGTCAAATGCCTGTTCTGAATTTTCTGGCAATTCAGTGCCACCTTTTATTTATTTCAAACTAATTCAGTTTGTGCAGGTGCTTCACAGCGCCTTTTTTACAATAGCAAAGGTACGGCGATAATCCTACGCCACCAACTTTTTGGGCCTTCAAAAAATCTCGCGACAGTAAAAAATGCTATTGATTATCAATTAATTACAGAGAGTAAGCCATGCTATAATCTATCATCTTCGTAAACACCTGAAAATTAACCACTTATATAAGTGATTAAAATTCAAACGGTTAAGTATAATTCTATTAAATGGTATTTCTCTATACAAAAAAATCCTCGGAGATATTCCGGGGACTTGATGAGTTGTCAGATCTTTATCAGTTTTGCTTGAGAACCCAGCCGATTTTCATGTTTTTGAAATTACCTGCCAAATTATCTAATCTGTTTGCGGGTTTATTCTGATCGCTTGAATGTGCGAGAACTGATTTAATGAACAAAAGGAATCTTTTTTCTTCGAAAAGCATTCTGCATTCTGTGGCGTTCCCTTGGAGCATTCCGGTCATGGAGAGATATTTCAGTTGTTTTCCGAACTGAAGCTGCACTCTTTCTCCTTCATCAAGCGTTCTCCATTTTCCTTCCATGGAGATACCCTTGACTGTGCACAGGAATGTGAGATCGTCATTGAATACAAATGTGACGGATCCGTCGTTAATACCGACTTCATGAAGATAATCATCAATCTTGGCTTCCATTCCGGAAGAAACGGCGTTTCCGGCAGCACTTGAAAGAATTTCGTCACTTCCTAAATTTACCGCAGACCCTGCAAAATTCCATTTTCCTAAAATGTTTACAGCGGTTGAACTGCCGGTATATGCTTGGATGATGGCCGGAATACTTCCAATTGTGCTTTCTGATGATTGTGCGCAAACAGCGGAGGAGAAAAGAATTCCTGTTACTATTGATGAGAACAGCTTTTTCATCAGTTTATTCCTCAATTTTCCACCCCTGTGCCTTCATAGGGAGTTCTACCCCCTCGGGAGTGACCAGGACGCATCCTACATTGCTTTGAGCAAGATGTCCGATAATGTCGAATGTCTGGAAATCATGGCGCAGTTTCTCCATCTGCATGATCGGAACAGTGAAAAGCAGGCGGTAATCATTGCCTCCGTTCATGGCCGCGGATATGGGGTCTATATCCAGGGTCTTTCCCAAACTGAAGGAGTTTCCTTCGAAGGGAATCCTGTCTGCGTAAACCTTGACTCCCAGTCCTGTGGAGCGGGATATTCTCATGCATGCGTCTGCGAGCCCGTGTTTTACGACAATGCCGGATGAGGGTGTAATGCCCGATTCTTCAAGGTTCTTCAGGACATATGGGCTGAGTTCGGGTTTGAGATAAGAACCGACTATCATTTTGTAATTGTTGAGGTCCGGTTCTTTTCCAGTCTTCTCGAAATCTTCTTTTCCTTTTTCCAGGACCCTCAATCCGAGATATGCCGCTCCAAGGCTTCCGCTTACGCATAGGAGATCTTTGCTTTGCGGCTGAGGACGTTTGCTGATGTCACCGGCTTTTCTCTCTCCGCACACCCCTATTCCGATGGACAGTCCGTTTTTTGAAGGAGCAAGCCCTAAAGAGACTTTCTCATATCCGTGCTCTTTGGCAGCTGTTACAATACCTTCCCAAATATCCTTTATATGGTCATAATCCAGTTTAGAGGATATCCCCATGGATATGCTGAGTGTCCTTGGCCAAGCCATCCTTGAATAAAGGAAGGTGGTTGCTGCTATGACGCACTTGTATCCCAGATGTTTCAAAGGAAAATACACGAGATCGAAATCAACGCCCTCGAGGAACATTTCAGATCCGCAAACTGTTTCCGATCCTTTCTCCGTGGTAAATGAACAGTCTTCGTGAGCTTTGAACGGAGTTCCTTCATAGAGCCGTTCTATAGCCTCTTCAATCCCGATTTCAGAAAATCTGTATCCGCTCATTGGTGATGGTTTTATATCTGTAGCTACAAAAATAACTCTTTTGGCTCAATAATAGTGATAACAAAGGCGCAATAATCCTTTTTATGAGACTCGGATTGCACCATTACCAGACACTTACCCATTGGACAAGTAAATTCAGGTTACAAACCGTAAGCCGGTTGCTGTTTTATAAACTTCCACAAATTGACCATGTTACAAGAGTTATTTGTGGCCCAAGGGGCTCACAATTGGAGATTTTTGTGTATTTTTGTAATCACCCCTCGAAGAGAGAGCGCTCTCTTTTCGTAAAAGTGTTACAAGAGACGAACTTAAGTAAAGCTCATGGCAGAAAAAAGATTACTCCTTGGTGACGAAGCCGTCGCCCTCGGTGCGATATATGCCGGCCTTTCCGGAGTGTATGCATATCCGGGAACACCATCCACCGAAATCACAGAATTCATACAGACCGATTCTCTAGCACGTGAAAGAGGCATAAGAAGCCGATGGTGCACTAACGAAAAGACCGCCATGGAGGCGGCTCTCGGTATGTCATATGCCGGAAAACGTGCCCTTGTATGCATGAAGCATGTCGGTATGAACGTCTGTGCTGACGCGTTTGTGAATTCCGCGATAACAGGAGTCAACGGAGGTCTCGTTGTGTTGGCGGCTGATGATCCTTCAATGCATTCCTCCCAGAATGAACAGGATTCCCGTTTCTATGGCAAGTTCGCCATGATCCCCATCATAGAGCCTTCCAATCAACAGGAGTGTTTTGACTGCATGGCTTACGCTTTCAATATGTCAGAAAGTCTCCGTTTGCCTGTCCTTTTGAGGATGGTGACAAGGCTTGCCCATTCAAGGGCGGCCGTGGAGGTGTCTTCTCCTAAGGATCAGAATCCGTTCCATCCTGATGACGAGAGGGGAAGATGGGTCCTTCTTCCGGGAAATGCCAGAAGGCAGTATGCAGCATTGATATCGAAAGCTCCGCAGATCGCTTCCGGTTCGGAGAATTCACCTTTCAACAGCCTTTCTCTCGGCAAAGAAGGCGGATTGGGAATAATAGCCTCCGGTATCGGTTACAACTATGTCAAAGAAACCGCTCCTGAAGGTGTTTCCGTCTTGAAGGTTTCCCAGTATCCTCTTCCAACAGAAGCCATACACAAACTCTCCTCCCACTGTTCAGAAATAATGGTGGTTGAAGACGGTCAACCTTTCATCGAAGAGCAGGTGCCGGGCATCTTGTCGGCGGATTATCCCGTATCCGGCAGGCTTACTGGCAGATTGCCCAGGACCGGTGAACTCAATCCGGACAATGTCGCCGCTGCTTTCGGCAAGGAACCTTCGGGTGTCTTCCCTTCGGCGAAGAACATCTCCCCCCGTCCTCCGCAGCTATGCCAAGGCTGCGGGCACAGGGATGTTTATACTGCGCTCAACAAGGTCATAGCTGATTACCCTTCAGCCAGGGTGTTCGGAGATATAGGTTGTTATACGCTGGGGGCTCTTCCTCCGTTCAGGGCAATAGATTCTTGCGTAGACATGGGCGCATCGATTACAATGGCAAAGGGTGCGGCGGATGCCGGAGTGCATCCGGCGATAGCGGTTATCGGAGACTCAACGTTCACTCATTCAGGAATGACCAGTCTTTTGGACGCGGTAAATGACAATGCTGCCATTACTGTGATCATTTCCGACAACCTCACTACCGCAATGACCGGTGGACAGGATTCTGCGGGAACGCACAAGTTTGAGGCGATATGTCTTGCCCTTGGCGTGGAGAGGGAGCATTTGCATGTTGTCATCCCTCTGCCCAAGAACATGGATGAAATCACCCGGATTATCCGCGAAGAAATTGAATATAAAGGCGTTTCAGTGATTATACCCCAAAGGGAATGCATGCAGACGCTTTCCAGAAAAATGAGGGCCAAGAAGAATTCAGAGAAATAGAAGATCATGAAGACAGATATAAAACTTTCAGGAGTAGGAGGACAAGGGATACTGTCAATCGCTACTGTGATCGGACAGGCTGCTACGGCTGCCGGTCTTAATCTGAAGCAGGCGGAAGTGCATGGGATGAGCCAGAGGGGTGGCGATGTACAAAGCGACCTCAGGCTTTCTACTGAAGAAATATTCAGCGACCAGATTCCTCTTGGAGGCGCGGATATCATTATCTCGATGGAGCCCATGGAGGCTTTGAGATATGTACCTTATCTTTCCGCAGACGGTGTTATTGTGGCCTCTTCGAAGCCATTCGTAAATATCCCTAACTATCCGGACGAAACGTCACTTATCAATGAACTGGAGAGTCTTCCCAAAGTCCATCTTCTGGATATTGAACAGCTGGCTCTTTCCATTCAGGCTCCCAAAAGCGCAAATATGGTGTTGTTGGGGATGGCTGCCGGACACATGCAGATCCTTTCCCCCGACGACCTGAGGGAAGCGATCAAAGTGATTTTCTCCAGAAAGGGAGACAAAGTCGTGGAAGACAACATAAAAGCATTCAATCTCGGATATGAAAGTATTCAGTGAAGCCCTTGTTGAGGAGGCTAGAGTGAATTGCAGGGTCTCCGACCTCTCGAACGCCACAATCGGTGAAATTCTTCTTGTCGCCCAGTATTTGGAGAAGAAAACCGGTATTCCGTTCATTCGCATGGACCAGGGTTCCCCCGGTCTTCCGCCCAATCATTACGGAGTCGAAGCGGAAAAGGAAGCTCTTGATCGTGGTGTGGGCTCACAGTACCCTCCTGCGGACGGTATCCCTGAGCTCAAAAACGCTGCAAGCGAGTTCGTAAAAGCCTTTATCAACATAGACATCAAGCCCTCCGGGTGCATCCCTACCACGGGGTCTGTTTCCGGATCATTCGGTTCCTTCATCGGTTGTACCCAAAGAATTCCCGGAAAGGACAAGGTCCTTTTCATAGACCCCGGTTTTCCTATTCAAAAGTCACAATTGAGGGTTCTGGGGATAGGATGGAAAGAGTTTGACATCTACTCCTACAGGGGAGAAGGCCTTGAAGCCAAACTGAGGGAGGAACTTTCTTCAGGAGACATCGGAGCGATCGTATACTCCAATCCCAACAATCCGGCTTGGATATGTCTTGAGGAAAGCGAACTTGAAGTGATAGGAAAGCTGGCTACCGAGTATGACGTCATAGTCATGGAGGACTTGGCGTATTTCTGCATGGATTACCGCCGTCCTCTAGGGCATCCGTATGAGCCTCCGTATCTTCCAACCGTTGCCAGGTATACGGACAATTATATCCTGATGCTTTCTTCATCAAAGATATTCTCGTATGCCGGCCAGAGAATGGCCCTCGTATGTATCAGCGACAAGCTGTTTGTCCGCCATTATCCTGCTCTTGCCCAAAGGTATCTTGATGCGGGAGTTTTCGGGCAGACCCTCACAGCATCCATCCTGTACATGATCACTTCGGGCTGTACGGCGTCCACCCAGTATGCATATGCCCGTATGCTTGAAATGTCATGCAAGGGTGAGATTGACTTCGTCGAGGATACGAGGGTTTATGAGAAGAGGGCTGAAAAGATGAAGAAGATATTCTGTGACAACGGCTTCCATGTGGTTTATCCTAGGGACGTCACGATGGAGGTCGGTAACGGTTTCTTCTTTACGGTGGGATATCCCGGCATGACAGGAGGAGAGCTCCTCAAAGAACTTCTTTACTATGGGGTAAGCTGCATATCCCTTTCAACAACGGGAAGCAAGAGAGATGGTGTCAGAGGGTGTACTTCAAGAATGAGGGATGAACTTTATCCTGTTCTTCAGGAAAGGATGAAAGCATTCCGCGAAGATCACCCGATACATCAATAGTTGCAAAAAACAAACGAACTGTAACAAATAATGATCTGGAATCCTAACAAAGAGTGCATGAGCCGCGACGAGATGAGCTCGTTGCAGGGAAAACGTCTCCACAAGATAGTGGAGTACGTCTATCACAATGTCCCATTCTATCGGAACAAACTTCAGGAAATGGACTTGACTCCTGACGACATCCGTACAATAGAGGACATAACCAAACTTCCTTTCACGACGAAGAAGGACCTGCGTGACAATTATCCTTTCAAGCTTCAGGCTGCTCCCCAGAGCCAGATAATAAGGATACACGCTTCTTCCGGGACTACAGGAAACCCCACAATCGTCGGCTATACAAGAAAGGATATAGGGGTCTGGAGTGAATGTATGGCAAGAAGCCTTACTGCATATGGTGTCGGAAAAGACGACGTGTTTTCCGTATCATACGGGTATGGGCTCTTTACCGGAGGTCTGGGCGCACATAATGGTGTCGAGATGGTCGGAGCCGCTGTTGTCCCTGCTTCTACCGGAAATACTGAGAAGCACGCCAAACTCATACGCGACCTCGGTGTCACCGGCATCGCCTGTACTCCGTCTTATGCACTTTATCTTGCGGAAACCATGGACAAGATGGGGATCCGTAAGGAAGACATAAAGCTCCGTGTAGGAGCATTCGGTGCAGAACCATGGACCGAGAATATGAGGACCGAAATCCAGGAACGCCTGGGACTCAAGGGATACAACCTTTATGGCCTGAGTGAAATAATGGGTCCCTCGGTAAGCTATGAGTGCATGATGCAGAACGGATCGCATATAAATGAAGACCACTTCTATCCGGAGATCATCAATCCTGTGACGTTGGAACCCTTGCCATACGGCCAGTCTGGAGAATTGGTTTTCACGACTTTGACAAAGGAAGGAATGCCTTTGCTCCGTTACAGGACAAGAGACCTTTGTTCTCTTATGGACGGAAGATGTGAGTGCGGAAGGACGAGTGTCAGGATGTCCGCGATAAGCGGAAGAAGCGACGACATGCTGATAATAAGGGGAATCAATGTGTTCCCGTCACAGGTCGAAAGCGTCGTTCTCAGCATGAAGGAATTCGCACCGAGATATATGCTCATAGTTGACAGGGTCAACAATCTCGACACCCTTCAGATCCAGGTTGAACTCCGCCAGGAGTACTTCACTGCAACTTTCGATACTCCCGCCGCCATCGAATCCCTGCAGAAGAAGTTGGCGGACAAACTCAGGAGTGTCCTCAGCATCAGCGTCAAAGTTCAGCTCAAAGCTCCCAACTCCATTGAAAGGAGCCAGGGCAAGAGCATCCATGTCATAGATAACCGTAAATTGAAATAACCAATAAAAAGTAATATTTTGGAGTATTCACCTTATTTCAATCCTTCCGTTGAAACCCTTTCAAGGGAAGAGATACGTGCCCTTCAGGAGGAGTCCCTCAAGAAGGTGGTCCGTCATTGCATGAATTCGGAGTTCTACAGGAAGAAGTTCAAGGAAAGGGGTATCACCCCCGACGACATCAAGACCTTGGACGATCTGCATAAACTCCCTTTCACCTCAAAGGAAGATCTGCGCGAGAACTATCCTTTCGGTCTGTCATGTGTTCCACTTAAGGATTGTGTCAGGCTTCATTCCTCTTCCGGAACAACCGGAAATCCTACCGTTGTCCTCCATACACAGAAGGATCTGGATGATTGGGCTGAAGCTGTTGCCAGGTGCCTTTGGATGGTCGGCTCCCGCCCGGAAGACGTTTTCCAGAACTCTGCGGGATACGGAATGTTCACGGCCGGTCTCGGTTTCCAGTATGGAGCGGAAAGAGTAGGAATGCTCACTGTCCCCGCTGCTGCCGGCAACACAAAGAGACAGATCAAGTTCATCAAGGACTTCGGTACAACCGTACTTCATGCTATTCCCAGTTATGCATCAAGGATTTACGAGGTCATGAAATCCGAAGGTGTCGATCCGAGGAAGGATACGAACCTGAGGGTCTTGTGCATAGGTGCAGAGCCGCATAGCGAACAGCAGCGCAAACGTATCGAAGATGACCTTGGAGTGAAGGCTTACAACTCTTATGGGATATCAGAAATGATGGGCCCCGGAGTCGCTTTCGAATGCCCTTATCAGAACGGCCTTCATATCTGGGAGGATTATTTCATCGTAGAGATCATCGATCCGGAGACTCTTGAACCCGTTCCGGACGGAGAACTCGGAGAACTTGTGATCACGACCCTGAAAAGGGAAGCCATGCCCCTTCTCCGCTACAGGACAAGAGATCTTACCAGGATACTTCCCGGTGATTGTCCGTGCGGAAGACATCACTTGAGGCTGTCCCGCCTGCAGGGAAGAAGCGATGACATGATAATCCTGAAGGGCGTCAATATCTTCCCTATTCAGGTGGAGAAGATTCTGCTTGAATTCGAAGAACTGGGAACAGATTTCCTTATCACCCTCGAGAACAAGGAAAGCAACGACACGATGACTGTCGATGTTGAACTCAAGGGGCTCTTCACCGATGATTATCGCCGCCTGATAGCTCTTCAGAAGGAGATAACACGTCGTCTACGTGATGAAATCCTTGTAACTCCTGAAGTCAGGATCGTTCCAAAGGGTACTTTGGCGGCATCTGATGAGAAGAAAGCTGTCAGGGTACGGGATTTGCGGAAAAACATTTGAAACACATAATAGAAACAAAAACACAATAGCCATATGACAATCAATCAGCTCTCCATTTTCCTCGAGAACCGGTCAGGGACTCTTACAAAGGTGCTCGATATCCTCAAGGAGACCGGTATCCAGATTATCGCTTCCACTATTGCTGATACTGCACAGTACGGAATACTGCGTATCATTTGTTCTGAACCCAGAAGGGCTTACAACGAACTTGAAAAAGGCGGTGTGGCTGTAGCTCTTTCCGACGTGTTCGCCATAGAACTGGACAATAAGCCAGGCCAGGCTGCTGACACAATCAAACTGTTCAGTGATCAGGACATCAGTATCATCTACATGTATTCATTCCTGTTCCACGGAAAGGGCATCCTGATATTCCGCACGGACAATACCGATGAAGCCAGAGAAGTCATCCTGAAGGCACATCTTCACAGTGTCGCCGAAGGTGAACTTTCCGACTGGGAGTAGGAAGCGGACATACAAGGGTATATGGTAAGACTGTCCTTCGGGGCAGTCTTACTCCGCTTCCGGGCACAGTGATTGCAGATTATCCGCAGAAGTGTTATTTTTGCGTCACATCTGATAATAACCAAGATAGATATTCAATTACTCTCAGAATGAAAAAGTTTCTTCTGGTATTTCTGGTACTGCTGAGTGCAGTATCTTTCGCAAAGGGTCCCAAGACTCCACCGCAGCTTACAGTCATCTCATATAACATAAGGATGGGAGAGGCCAACGACGGCACGAACTCTTGGACATACAGGTATCCTGCGTCCGCGATGATGATCGTTGATCAGAAACCTGACATCTTCGGCTTGCAGGAAGCTTATGATTACCAAGTGACTTACCTGTCAGAGTATTGCCCTGGATACAAGAGCGTCGGTGTGGGCCGCGAAAACGGAAAGCACGAGGGAGAGCACATGTCCATTTTCTACAACACAAAGACAGTCAAGCTCATCAAATGGGGAACATTCTGGCTTTCAGAAACCCCGGATACCCCTTCTATGGGTTGGGATGCCGCTTGCAAAAGGACAGCGACTTGGGCTCTTCTGCAGGACAAGGCGTCCAACAAGAAATTCTACTTTGTGAATACGCATCTTGATCATGTCGGAGTGGAAGCCAGGAAAAACGGCCTCAATCTTATCGTGGAAAGAATCGCCCAAATCAATCCTGAAGGATATCCAATGGTGTTGTCTGGGGATTTCAACATCCCTCCTACCGCACCAGAACTCAGTGTCCTTGACGGCAAGATGAAAAGCGCAAGAGCGACTGCCGCCAAGACCGACAACTCCATAACGTATAACGCTTGGGGCAAGAAAGAGTCTTCATCGGTTATCGACCACATCTATTACAGCGGCTTCAGCAGCTGTCCGGTATTCGAAGTGGTGACGAAGCCTTATTATGACAGGAATTACATCTCGGACCATTTCCCCGTCAAGGCGACGCTAGTTTTCTAATAATATGACCAGCAGAATCATTCCGGCGCTTCTATGCATCATGCTTGCGGTGTCATGTTCCCACCGCACCGGACTGAAGCATTCTTCCCCGGAGTCCCAAGGAATGGATTCCCGCACACTGGAACTTATCGACAGTGCTGTCAATGACGCCATATCCCAGAAGATCATACCTGGTGCAGTGGTATCAGTAGTCAGGAACGGCAGGGTGGTTTATCTCCAGCCTTTCGGAAACAAGTCTCTCGTTCCCGAAGTGGAGCCCATGACCCCGGAGACAATGTTTGACCTTGCTTCCGTCAGCAAATGTGTGGGGACGACGCTTTCGTTCATGCAGCTTGTCGAGCAGGGGAAAGTGCGTCTCTCCGATCCGGTCAGCCGTTATATTCCGGATTTCAAACCGTGGGTCGATCCTGTAACCGGAGAAGAGGACGAAATCACCATACAGGACCTTCTGACCCATTCTTCCGGACTTGACGCTTATATCAGTGTCCCGTCATATCTGAAAGAGTTCGGGGAGAACACTCCGGAATTGTTGATGAAGTATATCGCTACCAGGGTGAAGCGTAATTTCAAGCCGGGAACGGACGTGATATACAGCTGCCTGAATTTCATCACTCTGCAGAACATACTTCAGAACGTGACCGGGGAGCGCCTGTGCGATTATGCTCAAAAGAACGTCTTCGATGTCCTGGAATTGGAACACACGTGCTATTTCCCTCTGTACGGAAGTCCCCAATCCAATAAGAACGCAGCGGAACTGGCTGCCCTTTGTGCTCCGACTGAGGTCCAGGAGGACGGACTTCCTCTTGTCGCCGCAGTGCATGACCCCATCGCCCGTCAGATCAATGCAGGGAATTCCGGAAACGCCGGTGTGTTCTCGAACGCGGAAGACCTGAGTGTCATTGCGGCTGCGATTCTTCGTGGTGGAGCAATCGGGAAAAAGAAGATTCTGGGTAAAGAGACTGTTCGTTTGATGATGTCTATTCCCAAGGACAATGACCCCCGAGTGGCAAGGGCGCTCGGTTGGGACACCTATGACATGTATCCGGGAACCAGCGGAGATATCTTTGAAAGGGAACACACCGTCGGCCATACCGGCTATACAGGAACGTCTATGGTACTGGATCCTGTTACCAATACAGCCGTGATAATATTGGCGCACCGTGTTCATCCCGCCGATGTGGGCTCCGTGGCCCGTTTAAGGGCCGTTGTGGCGAACATCGTCGCAGCGTCGATTATAGAGTAGGGAATTCCACGAAAGTCCGTCAGAAAGAAAAAGCGCATCCCTCCGGGTGCGCTTCTTCTGGTTTATACTCCAGGTTTCTTGATGACCTTGTAGCCGATGTCCATTGAAGTCAGTTTTCTTATGAAATCCGAGGTTACCGCCACACGGTATTTATTGGAGTGGAACTCGATTTTATACTTGGTCTGAGGGTCGAAGAGGAACATGTTGAGCGGTATGTTTCCGGTACTCGTCTTCACAAGTTTGACGAGACTCTTTCTGGAAGAGTCGCTCAACTGCGGAGTGGTAAGAATGATAGAAAACGCGGCCATGTATTCTTCCGATACGTTTCCAAGAAGCATTATCTTGCTTATCTTGAAGCCGTAAGGGGCAGTTTTTCCCTGTCTTGCGTCCTCTGGTTTGACACGCCATTTTTCACCGATTTCTCCTTCAATGAATATTGCCGAATGGACTTGCATATAGCTCATGAATGATTCATGGTCTTTTCCGAACAGGGCAAGCTCATATGACCCGTTGTAGTCCTCGATTACGGTCTTCGAATAGGGTTTGCCGGCTTTGTTGATAAGAGGGGTGTAGGAGGTTATATATCCGGCAGTGGTGATCTTGCATGTGGTCTTTTTCTCCTCGCATTCGGTGACAAGATCAGCAAGATCGCTTATCTTGCAGGACACGAAATTGTCCAACTCGAAACGGTACTTGTCCAGAGGATGGGAGGACAAATACATTCCCACAAGCTCTTTCTCTTTCTGAAGCAGTACCATCTGGTCTTCTTCTGCCAAGAGTGCCGGCGGTTCGGGTTTTACGGGTTTAAGTTCCTCCACCTCTCCGAACAGAGAGAATGCATTCTCCTCTGCCCCGTTTTTGGACAGTGTCCCGAAATCAATAAGTTCATCAATGAACTCTTTTCCTGACGCTCCGGGGAGGAAGTACCTTGTCCTTTCAATGCCGAAGGATTCCATGGCCCCAGAATACACCAGCGCCTCGAACGCTTTGCGGTTGACGATACCCGCCATCCTATCGGAGAAGTTGTATATGTCGGTGAACGGTCCTTCCTTTTCCCTTGCTTTGATGATTTCATCAACGATGTTGCCGCCGAACCCTTTCATTCCGCTGAGGGCGAAACGGACATCCCCGTCCTTGTTTACGGAGAAATTCGCTCCGCTTTCGTTTACGTCGGGGTTCAGAATGCGTATTCCGTGACCACGGCAATCGTCCATGATCTTCTTGATTTCATCCATGCTCTTGGCGCACGTGAGACATGCTGCGAAGAATTCGGACGGATAATGGCATTTGAGCCATCCGGTCTGGTAGCTGACCCAGGCATAGCAGGTGGCGTGGGACTTGTTGAAGGCGTATTGGGCGAACTTTTCCCAGTCTTTCCAGATTTTGTCAAGGATCTTTTCTGGATGCCCCTTGGCGATTCCTCCGGTCATGAACTTGTCCTTCAGCGAGTTCAGAATGTCTATTTGTTTCTTTCCCATCGCCTTGCGGAGTTTGTCAGCCTCGCCTTTGGTGAATCCGGCAAGCTTTTGGGACAGAAGCATGACCTGCTCCTGATAGACAGTGACTCCATAGGTGTCACTCAAGTATTCGGCCATCTCCGGAAGATCGTACTCAATGGGTTCAAGGCCGAGCTTCCTGTTTACGAAGTTCGGGATGTAATCCATAGGGCCGGGGCGGTAAAGGGCGTTCATAGCGATGAGGTCCTCAAATCTGGACGGGCGCAATTTCTGAAGCCATGTCTGCATACCCTCAGATTCGAACTGGAACACACTTACTGTGTCTCCTCTGCCATATAGTTCGTATGTAGGCTTGTCATCTATGGGAATCGCTTCAATGTCGATGTCCTCTCCTGTCCTTTCCTTGATGAGATTCAGGCAATCGTGGATGATGGAAAGAGTTATGAGACCGAGAAAGTCCATCTTCAGCATTCCTACATCCTCAATATAGTGCCCGTCGAACTGGGAGGTGCGTACATCTTCACCGGTCTCCTTATCTTTGGCAAGAGTGATCGGAAGGAAATCAGTCAGGTCTCCTCTACCGATAATGGTCGCGCACGCGTGCATACCGGTTTGCCTTACGCTCCCTTCAAGGGCTTGAGCGTACTTGAGAACCTCTTTGTTCAGTTCTGAACCGTTGTGAAGTTCATTCTGGAACTCGGGAACAAGTCGGAAACAGTTGGCGAGGGTGATTTTCACGTCCACGTCTTCCATTCCTTTCTGGAAAGTCTTTTTGACGAGGACCTTCTGTCCGTCATGCTCTTCTTCTACTTCTTTCTCTATTACCTTGAAACCGGGTTTGAGTTCGTCCAGTTTAGGATTGAAAGGATATTCTTTCTCTTTTTTCTCACTGAGCCTGTCCGGGACCATCTTTGTAAGACGGTTAGACTCGTCGATAGAGACATGGCTTATCCTGGCGACGTCCTTGATGGCGCTCTTCGCAGCCATTGTGCCGAAAGTTATGACCCTTGACACGTGGTCAACTCCGTATTTCTTTTCGACGTACTCGTGTGCCTTTGGAAGGTCTTCGAAGTCAACGTCGATATCAGGCATGGATATACGGTCAGGGTTCAGGAACCTCTCGAACAGCAGTTGGTATTTGATAGGGTCAAGATTAGTGATGCGGAGGCAATAAGCGACCACGGATCCAGCGGCAGAACCACGTCCTGGCCCGACCATTCCGCCCATGGCGCGGGATGCGGCGATATAGTCCTGTACAATGAGGAAGTAGTCCGGGAATCCCATCCTGGAAATTGTCTTCAGCTCGAAGTCTATCCTTTCTTCCTGTACCTCGTTCAAGGTCTCGCCATATCGCTCATGGGCGCCTTTGTAAGTCAGGTGGCACAGGAAAGCCACAGAATGGCAGAATCCGTCTCCCCTATAGTTTCCTTTCTTGTCGCACCGTCCTGCATCGATTATGTCCTTGTATTTCTCCATGTGGGCGTCGATGTCCTTCATGAATTCAGGATCGATTTCAAAGACGGGGAGGATGGGGTCGCAGTCGATGGAGTATGATTCCACCTTGTCAACGATCTCCAGCGTATTGGAAAGAACCTCCGGGTGTTCCGGGAAAAGGGCGTTCATCTCCTCTTCGCTCTTGAGGTACTCCTGCTGGGTGTATCTCATCCTGGTCGGATCGTCAATATAAGCATTGGTCGTAAGGCAAATCAGACGGTCATGGACTGGACCGTCCTCCTTGTTTACGAAATGGACGTCATTGGTTGCTATAACCTTTACGTTATGCTTCTGGGCAAGCTTGAAGATGGCTTCATTGCAGATGGTCTGATGCTCGTATACCTCTTGTGACTGTCCTGGGACTTCGGTCTTGTGGAGCATCACTTCGAGATAATAGTCTTCACCGAACACCCTCTTGTGCCATTCGATCGCATCGTCAACGGCTTTCATGTCTCCGGAGATGATGTTTCTGGGGATTTCACCGGCAAGACATGCAGACGAGCATATCAGATCATCATGGTACTTCTCGATGACTTCATGCATGACACGCGGCTTACCGTAGTACATGCCCTCCGTATGCCCTATGGAGACAATCTTCACAAGATTCTTGTAGCCGTTGAAATTTTTAGCAAGCAGAATAAGGTGATAATACCCCTTATGTGAGGTATCCTTGAGCTTGTGGTCATACCCTCTGGTCACATATATTTCGCACCCGATTATCGGCTTGACGGAGGGGAATTTCTTGGCGTATTTGAAGAATTCCTTTACTCCGTACATGTTTCCATGGTCTGTGATGGCTAAAGCGGGCATGCCGAGTTCTTCGGCGCGCTTGAAAAGGCCGCTGATGGAAGACTGTCCGTCAAGGATGGAATATTGTGTGTGAACATGCAGGTGTGCGAATGGCATGGCTCGGGTCAGTTTTGAGAAAAACAAAGATAGTGAAAACAATCTCGCAGGAAAAATAATTATCTTCTTTTTCCGACACCTTTTCAAATAAAAAGAAGACCGCATTTCTGCGGTCCTCTCAGTCAAAGTTATATGGTAAGTGTGAAAATACTACTTACGTGCCTTAGCGGCTTCTTTCTTCTCTTCGGCCTTCATGGTAGCATCGTACATGATAGGAGTACCGATCATGAGGGATGCGTAGGTACCGATGATGATACCGAGGATGAGGGCTACTGCGAGACCCCTGATGGACTCACCTCCGAAGATAGCGATAGCGAGCATGGTGAGGAGGGTTGTCAATGAGGTGTTCATTGTACGGGACAATGTCGCATTAAGAGCGGTGTTGACGGTATCCTTGAAGCTGTCCTTCGGATGGAGTGTCCTCATTTCACGGATACGGTCGAAGATAACCACGTTATCGTTGATAGCGTAACCGATGATGGTAAGGATAGCTGCAATGAACGTTTGGTCAACGTCGAGGTTGAACGGAAGTATTCCGCTGAACAGCGAGAAGAATCCGATGACGATGATTGCAGTGTGAGCCAGGGAGGCGACACCACCAAGACCCCAAGTCCAACCACGGAACCTAAGGGCGATGTAGGCGAAGATGACGAACAGCGCGATGATGACGGCGATGATAGCGTCCCTCTTCATGTCGTTCGCGATAGTAGGACCGACCTTGTCAGAAGAGATGATACCGTTCGGGTTGTCAAGGGTTGAAGTGAAGTCGGTGATGGTCATGTTCTTGTTGCTGAAGAATCCCTTCATGGCATCGAAGAGCATCTGCTCGACCTCTGCGTCAACAGTAGTGGACTCGTCCTCAACCTTGTACTGGGTGGTGATCTTCATCTGGCTGTCTCCACCGAACTGCTTGACCTCGACTGCTCCGTTGAAGGTCTCTTCAGCGGCGGCACGAACCTGCTCAGCGGTAACGGGGGTATCGAACCTCACGACATATGTACGTCCACCAGTGAAATCTACACCATAGGTGAAGCCCTTGAAGCAGATTGAAAGGATGGAGATGAGGATAAGGATACCGGAAACGGTATAGGATATCTTCTTCTTGTCGATGAAGTTGATCTTGGTATTCTTGAGGAAGTTCTTGGTGAGGTTGTTCTCGAAAGTGACGTTCTTGCCCTTCTTGATACGGGAATCAATGATCAGCCTCGTTATAAAGATAGAGGTGAGGACTGAAGTGATGATACCGATGATGAGGGTGGTAGCGAAGCCCTGGACAGGACCGGAACCGAATATGAAGAGAACGATACCGGTGAGGAGGGTTGTGACCTGACCGTCGATGATGGCTGAATAAGCGTTGTTGTATCCGTCGGTGACCGCCTTGCTGAGGCCCTTGCCTGCAGCGAGTTCCTCTTTGACACGCTCATAGATAATGACGTTCGCATCAACAGCCATACCCAAAGTCAATACGAGACCGGCGATACCGGGCAGCGTAAGGACGGCGCCGAATGAAACGAGTGTTCCGAAGAGGAAGAGCACGTTGCAAAGAAGAGCGACATCGGCTACGAGACCTGCTCCCTGATAGAAGAAGATCATGTAGACGAGGACGAGGATGAACGCGATGATGAAGGAAATAAGACCAGCCCTGATGGACCTTGAACCGAGTGAAGGACCTACAACCTGCTCCTGGATGATCTTAGCAGGGGCGGGGAGCTTACCGGACTTCAGGACGTTGGTAAGGTCAGTAGCCTCTTCAACAGTGAAGTTTCCGGAAATCTGGGAGCTTCCTCCTGTGATCTCGTCATTGACGGTAGGATAAGAATAAACCATTCCGTCGAGGACGATGGCGATCTGCTTGCCGATATTGTCCTTGGTGAGGCGTGCCCATACGTTGGCGCCCTCAGCGTTCATAGTCATTGAGACGGTAGGATTACCCTGGTTGCGGCCGGTGCCGTCGTAGGATACCCTTGCGTCAGTTACGCTACCACCGTCGAGGGGAGCCTTTCCGTCACGTGTCGCAGCCTTGATGGCGACGAGTTCGTACCAGTTTCCGCCGGAGATGTAGCTTGAGGGCTTGACAGACCACATGCCACGGAACTCAGCGGGGAGAAGGTCCTTGACCTGAGGGAGGTTGAGCAGACGGTTGACAACAGCGGTGTCACCACCCTGTGCATAACCGATGCATGCGTTGCCCCTAGCGTTTGAAGGCTGGAGAACGGCGAAGAGAGGATTCTGCTTCTTGTAATTCTCCAAAGCGGCGTCATCTTCTTCAGCGCTGTTGCTCTGGATTTCTTCTCCAAGAAGGTCTGAAGATGTCTCAGCAGCAGCTTCTGCAGTTTCAGCATCTGTTGCGGGCTCAGCCTCATCAGCGGCCTGGATCTGTGCGAGAATTGCGTTGGCGTCAACGAGGTAAGGGTAGATTTCCTGGTTGTCGAAGGTTGTCCAGAATTCGAGGGATGCAGTTCCCTGGAGCAGCTTCCTTACACGCTCGGGCTCTTTGACACCCGGGAGTTCAACAAGGATACGGCCGCTGTCGCCGATCTTCTGGATTGAAGGCTGGGTTACGCCGAAGCGGTCGATACGGCTCCTAAGAACGTTGAAAGAGTTGCTGATGGCGCTCTCCGCATCTTCGCGGATTATTGCGATTACCTGGTCGTCGGTGGATTCGGGTTTGATACGGTCCCTCATCTCATAGGTTCCGAAAACCTGTGCGAGCCTCTGGCCGCCGCCGACTTCCTTCCAAGCATCAGCGAAAAGGGTGATGAAGTCAGCCCTTGAATTGACGCTGCGCTCCTTGGCAAGAGCGATAGCCTGGTTGAACTGCGGAGTCGCATTGTCAGCCGCGAGAGCTTTTACGAGGTCTTCAAGCTGAACCTGCAGCATGACGTTCATACCGCCCTTGAGGTCCAGACCAAGGTTGATCTCTTTTGCCTTAACGTCTTTGTAAGTGTAGCCGAGATATACTTTCTCATTTGAGATGGAGTCGATATACCACCTGTTCCTGTCCTTTGACAGTGAATCAAGGGCATATGCCTTGTCAGCCTCGGCGAGTTTGTTGTAGGCGGCGCTCTGCTGGAAAGCTGCTACTGCGTTCTGAGCATACTTGTCAGCCTTCTTCTCCTGAATGCTTGTTACAGCGGTGAAGGCAAGCTGCCAGACGCAGGCAAGACCAAGCAAGATGGCCACCAATCTGATTGCACCTTTGCTTTGCATTTGAAATAACTGTTATTTAATTGTTACAATTATCGTTTAAGGGGTCCGTTTTCCTTCGTGGGAGGGGTTAATCCACACTACGGGAAAATAGGCTGCAAATTTACTACTTTTTTCTTAGAAAGAAAGTTTCTTACAACTATTTTCATATGTTTCGGGCTCTTGCCTAGGATTGTGCGACTGCACTATTTTACACTCATTTGGGGTATTCTTGAGACAAATTCTTACATTTGCACTTCAGCGATGAAAAGAACAATGTCATATAGTTTTGCCGGCGCATTCGCCTTTTTGGCGATGCTCTCCACTGCGGTTCCCTCATTCGGACAACAAACTCCTGACACGCTTTCCATGGAGCAAGTCATGGTGAAATTGTCGGAAGCGGAGAAGTTCCGTAGTGAGTACAACTTCCCTGCGGCCGTTGATGTCTGCACCGAAATAGAGGATGCGGTTATCCCCGAAGAAGCGGAACATCTTTTCTCTGAGAGCATGCTCCTTTCCAGCAACGGAGAGAACATGATGGATTTCTGCAGCACCCCTAAGGTGGTGGCTAAGCAGAGGTTCCATTTGAAGGATTTCTTCCTGCATTATCCCTTAAAGGACCGTTCATGGCGCAATACCCCCAATGTTTTGGATACTTTAGGGGGAGATTTCGCGCACGTAATATATTTTCCGGAAGGTATAAAGGAAGCGATCTATTCCGCGTATGACGGTCAAACCAGAAATCTCTACAGGACCACTTGGCAGGATTCTGTATGGACTGCGCCTGAGCTTTTGTCTGAAGGGGTGACATCTTCTGAAGATGAAATCTACCCGATCCTTTCTCCTGATGGCAGAAGGCTTTATTTCGCTTCGAAGGGCCTTTTCGGGATGGGCGGTTTCGACCTCTATGTTTCAGTAAAAGATACACGAACGGGAGAATGGGGTGTTCCAGAGAACATGGGGTTCCCTTATTCTTCCCCATACAATGATTATTTGTATTGCGTTTCAGACGACATGAGATACGCTTACTTCGCTTCGGACAGGGAATGCCCTGGCAGCGATAGCGTGTACGTTTATGTCGTTGAATACGAGACATCTCCGATCAGAAAGCACATTTCTTCCGCAAAGGACCTGGCAAAACTCTCCAGGCTTGATCTTCCTGAGGTCAACACTTCGTCCGGTTCCGACAAAAGGGTCGACACCTATCTTTCTTACTATTCGAATATCGCCGATCTCAAAGAGAAGATCAGGGTTTCTTCGGAAAGCATGGACCGGATGAGGACGTCGCTTTCAGGAGCTTCTGCGAGCCAAAAGAACACTCTTCTGGCCGATATCCAGAAGATGGAACAGGATATACCTGTATTGCAAGACTCGTTGAATAAAGAAACCAGAAGGCTTCAGGATTACGAAATGGACCTCCTTTCGGAGGGGATTGTAATAGATCCGATCAAAGAGCTCAAGAAGAAAAGCGCTTCTGAGGGAAACGGCTTCTCCTTCCCGAACCTAAGGTCCGGCCAGGATCTGGCCATCAAGGTTCTTGAGCCCGAACCTGTCTTCGATTACTCGTTCCAGGTCCTTCCTGAAGGGAGGTTCGCTCTTGATAATACCCTTCCTTCCGGGCTCGTTTACCAGATTCAACTTTTCTCTCAACAGACGAAAGCGGATCCGGCCAAGCTAGGTGGATTGAGCCCTGTTTTCACCAGGGAAGACCAGCCCGGGAAAGTGGTTCATACTGCTGGTTTGTTCAGGACATATAAAGATGTTCTTGCGAATCTGCCTAAGGCCAGACAGTCGTTCAAGTCCGCTTTCATCGTAGCCTTCCTGGACGGAAAACCGGTCACCGTAGCAAAAGCCCGCGAGGTGGAAAAGACCATTCAGGAGACATACCTTATCAGGATTGTCCCTAATGACGGAGCTAATCTTTCCGCAGCCGCCAGGGCGGCCGTCTCGGTAGTGTGCGATAAGGAACTTGTGCGCGAGAGTGTCGCCGGCAAAGTTTCTTTCACCCTTTCAGGATTCGGATCGAAGGAAGAAGCTGAAGCTACTGCGAGGCTTCTGAAGTCCTCAGGTTTGTCCAACGTCTCGGTAGAATCTTCAGGTTTGTCCATGCCATAGGCTAACGCCCTTACTACATATCGGAAAAATAAGATCGGGGAACGGAAAACCGCTCCCCGAATCAGTAATTGCTGCGTTTAATGGTTTTATTTTACAGCCGTTAATTTAAACTTAGTAAAATTATACCTTGGATAATTTAGCAAAGCAATTCAGGATCATTGCTTTGCGATGTTGTCTCTCATTTCGGTGTCGGCTTGGATGTTTTTCATCCTGTAGTAGTCCATGATACCGAGATTTCCGGTCCTGAATGCCTCCGCCATGGCCAGAGGAACCTGTGCTTCGGCCTCGATGACCTTGGCTCTTGCCTCTTGAGCCTTGGCTTTCATCTCCTGTTCGAGAGCGACAGCCATAGCCCTTCTTTCCTCGGCACGGGCCTGTGCGATGTTCTTGTCGGCATCAGCCTGGTCCATCTGGAGAACAGCTCCGATGTTCTTTCCGATATCGATGTCTGCGATATCAATCGAGAGAATCTCAAAAGCGGTTCCGGCATCGAGACCTTTCTGAAGAACGACCTTGGAAATTGATTCAGGCATCTCAAGAACTTCGGCATGGCTTTCTGCAGAACCGATGGAAGAAACTATACCTTCTCCGACCCTAGCAAGAACGGTTTCTTCTCCGGCACCTCCGACGAGCTGATTGATGTTTGCCCTGACGGTGACTCTCGCTTTACATATGAGCTGGATACCGTTTTTGGCGACTGCCGTTACAGGTGGCGTATTGATGACTTTGGGGTTGACGGACATCTGTACCGCTTCAAAGACGTCTCGTCCTGCCAGATCGATTCCGGCGGCAGTCTTGAAGTCAAGAGGAATGTTCGCCTTGTCTGCGGAAATAAGGGCGTTCACGACCTTGGGGACATTTCCTTTGGCAAGATAATGCGCCTCAAGTTCATTTGCACGTAATGTAAGTCCGGCTTTTGTTCCGGTTATGAGAGCGATGACGATCGTTTTGGGATTGACTCCTCTCCAACGCATGAGAACCAGTTGAATAAGGCTGACCCTTACTCCGGACAGTATCGCCTGGAACCATAGGGCAACAGGGAAGAACCACAGGAGAATTACGAGGCCTACCAGTATTATTCCGGCCCAGATCAAAATTCCTTCCATATGAGATAATTATTTAATTAAGTATTCTTTTCACTTACGCCTTCTTGACGAAGACTTTGTTTTCTTCGACCCTGGTGACGACAATGTCGGTTCCTGCATCAATCATTCCTTCTGTAGAAGTCACCTCGACATTCTTTTCTGCTATGCGCGCTGTGCCCATCGGAGCCAACCTTGTAACGGCCTTGCCTTCCTGTCCGGGAGTGAATGAATCTGCTTTCGGAACTTTTGAACCGATCACGGTGTTAAGCTCAAGTTTCTTCCATGTTTTGCTTCTCATCAGGAACAGAATCGCTCCAACGACCAGGAGTATATTAATGATAATGACGATAATACCAGCCGTAATACTCATCGAAAAAGCATAAAAGCAAGAAGCTATAAGGGAGGCTACACCAAGAAATCCGGCGACACCGATTCCAGGGATGAGGAACAGCTCTGCAAGAAGCAACAGAATGCCGGTTATGATCAATAGAATAATGAGACCCATGTGTATCAGTAATAAATGGTTTTTGTAAGCCGTTCAATACGGTTAACAAATTTAATAAATTATCCCTAATATCATAAGTCACATGTCCAGATTTCTTCTAGAGACCGGAAAAAGACAGGCAGAAAAGCTTTATTTTGTGTTCGTCGTTCCTAAAACTCAGTAATATTGAAAAGAATACACTATCTTTACCGGACAAACAACACGCTACTGAATTATCAACTTAGCAAAGAAGAGATGAAAAAGAACATCATTACCGCGATCGCCGTGATATTCCTTTCCGGCGTTTTCGCATTTGCACAAGGCGGCCCCGGTGGTCCCGGCGGCCCTGGTTCCAGAGAATCGGCTGATTCCAAGGCTCCCCTGAATCTCACTGTCAAAGAGGGACTTTTCGGAGTTTCACAGAATGAAAAAGACTGGTATTTCGACATTCCGGACGAGATCCTGGGAAGAAGGATACTGGCCGTCACACGTTATGTAAGCATGACTCCCGGTGCGTCTGAGTACGGTGGAGAAGAGGTCAATGAGGCTATGATTTATTGGGAGAAGGCCATCAACGGCAATCTTTTGCTCCGTGTTGACGTCCTCAATATTGCTGCCGACGAAGATCAGGACATCTACAAAGCAGTAAAAGTGAGCTCAGAAAACCCGATTGTCGCTTCGTTCAAACCCGAGAACGGAGGCAGTGCCGGAAGCACCAGAATCAAAGTCAACAGCCTTTTCGAGGGAGACCTTCAGGTGTTCTCTTTCAGCTCCGCCGGCAAACGCAGATACAATCTTGGTGGTGTAAAGGGTGATGCCAGTTTCATCAACAGCATCCGTACTTACCCGATCAATACTGAGGTTACAGTAACCAAGACCTTCACATACAGCACTCCTCAGGGCGGAGGACAGGGTGGACAGATGGGCCAGATGCGTGGACTTCCTGCCGGTTCTGAGGCGGGAGTCGTGACCATGGTCCTCAACACTTCCATGATCCTTCTTCCTGAGAAGCCCATGCAACAGAGGTATTTCGATCCCAGGGTCGGTTACTTCGCTAATGGCTACAGCAAGTTCTCTGACAAGCAGCAGGAAGTTGAAACCGTTACTTTCATCACCCGTTGGAGGCTTGAAGCTCGTCCTGAGGATGTCGAGAAGCAGAAGAGAGGTGAGCTTGTTGAACCCATTAAGCCTATCGTATATTATATCGATCCCGCAACTCCCAAGCAGTGGAGACCTTATCTTATCGCCGGCGTCAATGACTGGAACGCCGCTTTTGAGCAGGCTGGATGGAAGAATGCGATCCGCGCAGAGGAATGGCCGGAGGACAACCCTGATATGAGCATGGAGGACGCGCGTTTCTCCGTCATCCGTTACCTCGCATCCCCTACTGCGAACGCATACGGTCCCAATGTTCATGATCCTCGTTCCGGAGAAATCCTCGAAAGCCATATCGGCTGGTATCACAATGTCATGACCCTCGTACATGATTGGTATCAGGTACAGGCTGGTGCTGTTGATCCTCGTGCCCGCAGCATGAAGTACTCTGACGAGCTGATGGGCGATCTCATCCGTTTCGTTTCTTCTCATGAGGTTGGCCACACCCTGGGACTTCGCCACAACATGGGCTCCAGCAGCTTCACCCCTGTTGAGAAACTCCGCGATAAAGCATGGGTTGAAGAGCATGGACATACAGTAAGTATCATGGACTACGCCCGTTTCAATTATGTCGCGCAGCCTGAGGACAATATCGGTAAAGAAGGCCTTTATCCTCGTATCAACGACTACGACAAGTGGGCTATCGAATACGGCTACCGTCCTACGGAATATACAGATCCCGAGAAAGACCACCTTTATTGGAATAAGGTCATTATCGACCGTCTCAATGAGAATCCCGCCCTTTGGTTCGGTGGTGAAGGAAGCGACTCTGACCCCAGGGCACAGAGAGAGGACCTCAGCGATGATGCTGTTGCCGCAAGCAACTATGGTATCAAGAACCTTAAGAGAGTCATCGGTCAGATTCCTGAGTGGAACTATGAGGAGGCTGACATGTACACCAATATAAACAGGATGTACCAGGCTGTGATCAGCCAGTTCAACCGCTATATGGGACATGTAGCCGCCAATATCGGAGGCCGTTATGTTACCAATCAGAGTATCGAGCAGACAAATGCTCCCAAAAAGTATGCTCCGGTTCCCAAGGCCCGTCAGAAAGCAGCTCTCAACTTCATCAATGAGAACGTCTTTACAAAGCCTCAGTGGATTGTGGATGTACCGTATGTCTTCAATCTTACTGACCGTCCCGACAACTATCTTTACACTATTGTCAACGGTGTTGTAAGTTCTTCCGTCCTTCTTTCAACGGCAAAACTTGACCGTCTGGAGCAGTTCGCATTGTATGATTCTTCAAATTATGGAGCCGGCGAATACCTTTCCGACCTTTATGACATGGTGTTCTCAGAGCTTGGCAAGGGCAAAGCTGTTGACAGCTACCGTCGTTATCTGCAGCGCAGGTATGTGACTGCCGCCCTAGAAGCATATACCGCTGCAGCAGCTACTTCAGATGGCAAATCATTGCTTCTTGGACAGCTTGTCGATATTCAAGAGAAGGCTGCCAAAGCCAAGTCTTCTGACTCTGCGACAAAGGCACATTGGCTTGCAATCTCCAAGCAGATTGAAAGTGCTCTGAAGAAGTAGTCATTCGGAATCTGGATTCAATTTTTTCCGGCTGGGGCTTCATCTGAAATCCCAGCCGGAATTGTTTATTGCTTGGCATATGGTCATCATCTAGACCTGTCCATTGGCTGGAGTTTTCTTAAAAAGGCGCTTTCGGTGGATATCTTGGGTGTGGACCTCCTCAATAATGGGAAAGTATATTTCGTAACTTCCGGGGCTTCTTCTTATGTCAGGACATGGACTCCTTAATATGGGAGGAGTATTATGTTGAGTATAAGCTACAGGTTCAATTCTTCAGGCGACAAAAAGGCTCCCGTTATTGCATTATGAGCCATTGTCCTGTTCTGGATAGTGGTTCACAACGCATGAGGGACAAATTCGGAATCTCCGGCCGGAAAGATGTTGCTAAAAATAAGATAAGTTCCTAACTTTCGGGAAAAGAAGTGTTTGCCATGAGAAAATCAGTCTTTTTCCTTGCGGTTTCCGCAATGTTTTTCCTTTCTTCCTGCAAAGAGGACATACCGGCTCGTTTCGAGGAAGGTCCCTATACCGTAACAACTCTTCAGAAAGGGATGTTTGACATTGAGGACAGCAATTCCTCCAATCCTGCAGGAGTGCATGAGGGAGGTATGAACAACTGTTCCAACATGTATCTTGTATTGGGCAAGAAGAAAGCCCTTCTTATAGACCTTTCCAATGACATCAAGTGGGCGGACAATGCAGCGGAATCTCTCCGCAAGGTGTTCTATGACCTTGCAGGAAAGAGAGAGAAGATCATCACCATCACCCATGTCCATGGTGACCATACCGGCATGCTTCATGCGTTCGTCGACGACCCGGAAGTATCGTTCTTCCTTCCGAAAAAGGATTTCGAAGGTGACAAAAGATTCCCGGAAGACCGCACAGTCATCATTGACGACGGGTTCGTCTTCGATTTAGGCGGGGGCAAGGTTGATGCGATAGACGTCCAAGGGCACACCCCCGGTTCCATGGCCTTCTATGTCGAAGGGCAAGATGCCCTTTTTTCCGGTGATGCAGTGGGCTCGGGCAGCGGAGTCTGGATTTTCTCTCTTGATGGGTTCAAGCAGTTTGAAAAAGGGCTCGCCAACCTTATTACATTCTTGGAGAATCCAGCCAACGGAGTCAATCTTGACAAGCTTACTGTTTATGGTGCTCATGCTTGGCAGAAAGGCCAGAAACCGAAACTTGATATGCCTTTCATTTACGACTTGCAGGGAGCGGTCGACGATATAGAAGCGGCGAAGGCTGTTTGGGAACCGTATAGGACGGGAATGCCCATGTTGAATGCGAATTTCAAGCATGGTGAAGGTACTATCACTTGGAGTACGGATTCATATGCGAAACTTTGTGCGGAAAAAGGAATTGAAGTCGCTTTGACGGAGTAGCCCCTTCTAAAAAAACGGGATTCAGTATAAAAAAGGAGGGATGGAACCAAGTGAAGTTCCACCCCTCTTCCATTTCTATCAAGGTTGAAAGTCTTGATCAGAAGTTCCAGCGGAAGGGCTCCTGCTCTGCCATAGCCTTGATTATGGGATCATCGTCATATACAAGCTTCGTATCAACATCGAATATCATCGTAGGCTTTGTTTCCGGATTGTATGGTTCCCAAGTGAGCTTCTTGATGCTTGGGTTGCCGTCTTTCGCGAAGGATACCCACACGTCACTCATCTTATCCGCTAAAGCATATGCCTCCTTTTCCGTACCGGTCATATGACGGCCGAGATATATGTTGTTGAACACGAAAGAGATTTCCATGTTATGCATCGACTTCAGGGCTCCATCAAGTATCGGGGAGTTCTTAGCGAAGATATACAGATACTCGGGAGCACCTTTCCAAGCATAGCGGACATCAAGTTCTGCAGTTGATCCCGCTCTAGAAGTAGCTTCTGAATAGTTGTGTCCTACAATTACTGGAACATCTCCTGAAATAGCCTCTACCTCTGGTGCACCGAGCTGATAGGGAAGGACTTCACCATCACGGACAGGACCGACACCCATCATGCCGACATTGATGCCTGCTGCACGCAGATTGGCCGAAGCTTTCTTTGATGCTTCAAGGAGTTCTGTGTAAGGAACTTCCTGGATTTTGTCAATAGTCTTTTCATCAAGCCCAAGAGCTTTTGCGGTCTCGATTCCGATCTGGCGGGAGGCCTCAGGTTCAGTAACCGTCATTATAGCTCCACTTTGTACTGCAGCCTTGTTGAACAGCCCTTTTGCCGAAGGAGCGGCAAGCAGGATATTGACTTTTCCGCCACCTCCTGACTGTCCGAATATCATCACATTGTCCGGGTCTCCGCCGAATCCCTCAATGTTCTGCTTGACCCATTTGAGCGCCATGATCATATCCATGACACCTGCTACTCCGGAATATTTGTATTTTTCTCCGAAAGCCGAGAGGTCAAGGTAGCCGACGACATTCAGACGGTGGTTGAGGTTAACCAGGACAACATCCTTTTTGGCAAGGTTGGCTCCGTCATAGAACGGGAGTTCACTGCCGGCGCCCATTGAGTATCCGCCGCCATGGAGCCATACCATGACCGGACGCTTCTTGCCGTCATTGATACCTTTTGTCCATACGTTGAGAACCTGACAGTCTTCACTCTGTGTTCCGTCATCCCAATGGAACATGAAAGCCTGCTTGTCGCTTTGCCATCCGGTCCTGATATCCTGAGGGGACTGAGGGCCATAATACAGGCAGCTTCTTACACCGTCCCAGGAATCGGGTTCGGTCGGAGCCATGAACCTTTCTGCCTTGGCGTAAGGGATTCCTTTGAAGGTGTATATCCCGTCCTCAATGTACCCGGAGACAGAACCGTAAGCCGTCTTCACTACTGCATCGGTGGAGTTTACCACCATTGTGGGCCCTTTGTCGTACTTGTCTGAACAGCAGGCCATGACCGCAAAGGCCGAAACAAGTAATGCGATTGTTTTCTTCATGATGAATGTGATTTGGTGCCGAAAGTTAGGTTTTCTGTGCAAGAACGGCTGTTCCTCATCAACAATTTGTTCTACTGCATCGTTACGATATGCATTTTTGTCGGGCTTTTGCCGAAATGGTGATTTTTAAATCTATCTTTGCGGTGCAAATTCAAAAGCAATGAAATCAAAACTCTTACTTTTTATTCTTCTTCTCCTTCCGATAGTTGTCGGATGCATTGACAAGAATTATGATCTGGACGAACTTGAAATAAAAGGTACGATCCTGACCAACTTGGAGATTCCCGTGGGGAATTTCAAAGAGGTGCGTCTCTCAGACATGGACATAGATCTCGGAACAGAATTGATGGACGAATATGGGAGATACCATATCGACCTCTCAACGGACATCCATGGTCTCGACTTCGATTACGGCGATGACCTTTCCTTCGAAGAAGCGGAACTCCATATGGTCATTTTGAACACCATTCCCCTGGACATGGACCTCTCGGTGTACCCCATAGATGCCGAGGGAGTTCCTGTCCGTGATGTGCGTATAACGGTTGAGGCCGGCCAGAAACCAGCCATTTCCGCAGGGTCAGTCGGAGCCCCTTCCACAAATAACATCGTTCTCAGGGTGACTTGCGAGGGCTCTCTCCACATGGAGGGTATCCATGTCCTTTTCAAAGGCAATACCGGTGCTGGCCATGAGTGGGAGACCTTGAAGGGCGATCAGGGTTTCAAGATGAACAACGTCTATCTCAAGATCCCCAAAGGGCTCAAGCTTTCCTAACCTTCAATATCGTCGTTCTTATGAAAAAAACATTCACAATCGCGATATCTCTTCTGTCGGTCAGTCTCGGGGCTTTCGCCCAGAGCAATTTCAGGGCAGGATATTTCATGGACGGGTATCTGTACAATCATACAATGAATCCCGCCTTTTACGCAAACAAAGGTTACGTAAGTGTCGGAGTGGGAAACATCTCTCTTAACACTCAGTCCAATCTGGGTGTCAGCACCTTCCTGTATCCTACCGGTAACGGCAAATCCGAGTTCTTCCTGAGCGACAACGTATCTTCGTCGTCTTTCCTCAAGAAAATCCATGCGAACAATTTCGAGAATGTTTCCCTGGGAGCTGATCTGGTCAGTTTCGGATTCTGGACCAAGAGGAATCATTTCCATTCTTTCAGCGCCTCCGTTCAGGTAATGGAAAGCGTTTCCGCCCCTTATGACGTGTTCCGGTTTCTCAAGGAAGGGACAACCAACGGGACCGGATATGATCTGGCCGGTTTCGGAGGCAGGATGAGGGGATACGTCCAGTTAGCTTATGGAATGTCAGTCCCCCTGACGGACAATATCAGAGTTGGCGGAAAGGTTAAAACCCTGGTCGGCTTGGTATACATGGATGCCAGATTCAACAAGTTCGATGTGAATCTCTCCGGAGAGAGGTGGAACGTCTCGACCGATGGAATACTTACTGCAAGCAATGTCCCTGCTACCCAGAAGGGCGGATCAGTCCCCATTTCGGATGTGTTCAATTTTGATAACTTTGATGTTGAATCCATGCGCCCCAGCGGATTCGGGATGGCGGTGGACCTGGGTGTCAAATGGGAAGTGCTCCCTTGGCTTGAAGTCTCCGGTTCTATCGTGGACCTGGGATTCCTCGGTTGGAAACTTGATACACGCATGGCCACAGGAGGATCGTGGGAATATACCGGTTTCGACAACATCGAGGTGACAGGGGAAGGATCCTACCAGGATCAGCTTGACAGGAAGATGGAAGAGCTTGACCAGCTGGTCGAGTTCCATAAATCCGATTCCGGGTCCCCCATGACCTTCATGCCTGCTACAATCTATGCCGGAGCCAAGGCCAAGCCCAATAGCTGGTTCTCCGCGGGACTGCTCGGAACAGCCCGTCTTGAAGGGAAATATTCCTGGGCGGAGATAAGGGCTTCCGCGAATCTTGAGCCCACTCATTGGTTCGGGTTCTCGGCCAGCGCCGCTTACGGAAGTTTCGGCCCCAAGATCAGCACCGCACTCAATCTCCGTGCTCCTGTAGTTGCTCTTTTCTTCGGAGGGGAACTCTCTTCATTTAACTTTGTCAGCACCAATCCCGACGGAAGCAACAAGATGAAGGACATCTTCAACGGCGATTCATTCATCGTTCCGAGGGGCAGGCTCAACATGAACCTTGTTTTCGGACTGAATTTCGTGTTCGGCAAACCCACCGTCAAGAGATCTATCTGACGTTTTTCTTATATTTGTGGTCCGGACCTGCTCATGTAGCGGGCGAAACGGACGAACGTAAATATCCACTATTGTTATGAAAAAGATTCTACTCATTGTTTTTGCCGCAATGTTTGCGGTCCAGTCTTTCGCTCAAGATGACGACCATTCTTTGGTGGTTGCGTCTTCAGATGACGAGAAAGTGAAGTTTGAGATGATTTCCCACATGGGATATGGATTTCATATTGTGAAGAGTGATGATTTTGATCCTAAAACAGCAGGTGAATTTTTCATCAATATTGCAGACCTGAAACTCTATCCGATTGAACAGTTCGGTTTTGAAATCGGCATCGACCTGCTTCTCAACCACTTTAACCAGAAGAATTCGATGTTCTTCGTTGACAATTCCAGAATCATTCAAAATTCCTTGTTTGTGGATACCATATCCGGTTATGATAAGCTCAGGACCGGTTTCACAACTGTAAGCTTCAATGCACCAGTATTGGCGAAAGGGAAATTCGGCAAGTTCGAAATAGGCGCCGGAATCGACGGCAGCTGGAACTTGACCGGTAACACATGGTACAGATATAAGAGCAATGGCCACAGGACGGAGGTCAGGGAGAACAAGGGCAAGGTGAACAGCCTTACTTATGGGCTTTTGGCGACCGTCTCTTATGACGGTTTCGGCATCTATTTCAGATACCGCCCCAAGTCTCAGAAGCTTCTTCCTGAAGGCAGTTTGGATTTTACATATATGACTGTCGGAGTCGCTTTCGATTTCTGATTATTGAAAAACTGAAAGATGAAAAAGCTTTTGATCATCATGACTGTGGCACTGATGTCAATGACATCTTTTGCACAGAATTCAATTTTCGGGACATGGTATGCGGAAGACGCCCATGAAGGGTCATCTTCGGAAGAGGGGGTCAATGTCGATATGTCCGTGACAGCCTATGATGAGATTTCTTTTTCGACAAGCACGTTCCAAAGGAAATTTTCCTCCGTCATGTTGATGGATGCAGTAAAAGATGGCAAAAAAGTCCCGCTTTCCTTGACGGTTAAGGGGTCCATGAAAGGAACCTGGTCGCTATCTGACGGAATACTCACAATTACTCCGGACAAAAAGGCCAAACCGGATCTCGATGTCGAGACTGAAGGTTTTCCGGGCGTTGTTAAGGCAATGCTTGTCGGCATGATGAAGAAGGAGGTGAAAGACGCCCTTGTATCGGAAGAGAGATATGAAGTGTTGTCTTTATCTGACACTGAACTCAAAATCAAGAATATTCCAGACCCTAAGTCGAAGAATCAGGAGGCTCCTGAGGAAACCGTATATAAGCGCAAATAGAGGCTTCTTTAAAAACGGTTATCAATAATCCCGCCGATTCGGAAGTATATTCCGTTTCGGTGGTTTTCTTGTTATGCTTAACAAGAAGCGATTTTGACTATCTTTGCTCAACAAATGAATTCCTATGAAACAATCAACCTTATTGTCTTTCTTGGCGGTTTCCCTTCTCCTGGTGTCGTGCGGAAAGAATCCCGCCCCTTCCAAAACTACAGCATCAAAAATAGAACAAGGGTTCATTACTCCTCCTAATGAAGCCAAACCCCGTGTCTGGTGGCATTGGCTCAACGCCAACATTACCGAGGAGGGAATTAAAGCTGACCTGGACTGGATGAACAGGGTCGGTATAGGGGGATTCCATAACTTTGACGCTAATCAGAACTCCCCTCAGATTGTGAAGACCAGGCTTGTCTATATGACCCCTGAGTGGAAAGACACTTATCGCAGGATGACCCGTATGGCTGACTCTTTGGGCTTTGAGATGGCAATTGCTGCTTCTCCAGGGTGGAGTGAAACCGGAGGTCCATGGGTGAGTGATGAGCACGCCATGAAGAAACTTGTGTGGAGCGAGACTCCTGTTGCAGGAGGAACCGCATTCAAAGGAAAACTGCCCCAACCTCCTTCTGTAGCCGGAGTGTTCCAGAACTTCATGACTTCAGAAGGAAGGCAATCGGATTTCTACAGGGATGTCGCAGTCCTTGCGATCAAACTTCCTGACACCGACAAGACTCTTGCAGAGCTATCCCCGACGATGACTACCTCGGGCGGCAATCTTACCCTTGATATGCTCTCTGATGGTGATTTGGCTTCTACCGGAAAACTCTCTGTCGGGAAAGACGGCAAGGCTTGGATACAATATGAGTTCCCGACTCCTGTGACTTTCTATTCTGTGAGTGAAGCCGGTGGCGCATCCATGGCGGCTTTCGGCTCTGAGGCCTCTGCGGATTATGCTGACCTTGAATACGGCGATGATGGCGTAGACTTCAAGAAGATTACAGCAATTCACAGTACCAGCAAAGTGAACGCCGGCGTTTTCACATTCGCCCCCGTTACAGGTAAGTTTTTCCGCCTCTCTTTCTATCCGACTCAATCATCGCCTTATGCTGCAATGGCGCAAGGAATGGATCTGACAGAAGATATGATAGCTCTTGCCGCCATGTTCGGGATAGACATATTTGGCGGAACTCGTGATATTGACGTCGCGGAGTTCAACTTGATGACGACTCCAAGAGTCAACAGGTTCATTGAAAAGGCAGGTTTCTGTGCTGCGAATGATCTTTACGACGGAGATACCCCGCCATCTGATAAGTCGCTTGCCGTTGACGGTGATCTTATTGTCGACCTTACGGACAAGATGGGTCCCGACGGATCCATTGAATGGACTCCTGCAGACGGAAAGTGGAAGATCCTTCGTTTCGGTTATTCTCTTACCGGCAAACAGAATGCGCCAGCTTCTCCTGAGGCTACCGGCCTTGAAGTGGATAAGTTCAATCCGGATTATGTCAGGGAGTATCTGGAGACTTATCTTGACATGTATGAGGACGCTACGGGCGGTCTGATGGGCGATAAGGGACTTACGCACATTGTTACCGACAGTTGGGAGGCTGGTTGCCAGAACTGGAGTGATGACATGAGGACGTATTTCAAGGACCTTCGCGGATATGACCTTCTGAGATATCTGCCGACAGTCGCAGGGTATATAGTTGATGATGCCGAAACTTCCGACAAGTTCCTGTGGGACTTCAGGAAGACGATAGGTCAACTTATCGCAACCAACCATTATGACGTGATTTCCGATGTGCTTGCCCGCAGGGGACTCAAGCGATATACGGAATCCCATGAAAGCCAAAGAGCTTTCCCTGGAGATGGAATGGAACCTAAGAGGAATGCTGATATTCCTATGGCTGCGGCATGGACACCGACAGACGGTACGTTGACCGGGACGAACAAGGAATATGAGGCTGACGTCAGGGAATCCGCATCAGTTGCACATATATATGGACAAAAGTATGTTGCAGCTGAGTCTTTGACGGCAATGGGCATGACCGGATCTGCATGGAGCTGGTCACCGGAGACACTGAAACCTACGGCGGATTTGGAACTTTCTTCCGGATTGAACCGTTTCGTCCTTCATTCTACTGTACATCAGCCGGATGATGAACATATGCCAGGTCTCAGTCTCGGCATATTCGGCCACTGGTTCAACCGCCATGAGACTTGGGCGGAACTTGCAGGACCATGGATGACATATCTTGCCCGTTGTTCTTTCATGATGCAGCAGGGTAAACCGGTAGAAGACATACTGTATTTCTACGGAGAAGACAACAGTCTCACCACCCTTTTCAAGAATGGCCAGCCTCCGATGCCGAAGGGCTATTCATATGATTTTGTGAATGCTGACGCACTGGAGAATGTCATTGGTTTCTCCGGAGGAAAAATAACCACTCCTGCTGGAACCACCTACAGTCTTCTTGTTATTGGCGACAATGCATCAAGAATGACGATGAAGACATTGAAGAAAATAGAGCAGCTTTTAAGAAAAGGCATGACTGTTCTAGGTGACAAGCCGTTGATGACCCCTACTTTAGAAGACGATGACGAGCAGTTCAAGGCTCTTGCTGACCTGCTTTGGGACGGAGCGGAATCAGGTCATAAGGTCGGCAAAGGAATGGTCTACTCCGGAAAAGACATTGCCGAGGTCCTTTCCTTGTGCGGTGATCAGATGGATGTCATTTTCAACGGAGCGAGTGACAAGTCCGACATGAAGTTTGTTCACCGTATCTCCGACGGTGTTCACATTTATTGGGTTGATTCAAGGAACTATGGTGCGGAAGATGTCGTGATTTCCTTCAAGGTTACCGGTCTTGAACCTGAACTTTGGGATCCCGTAACCGGAACGATTTCAGGAGTGTCATATACTACAGAAAACGGATATACGAAGGTCCCTGTCCACTTCAACGAGTTTGATTCGTATTATGTCGTGTTCCGTAAAAAAGCGAAGGACAGTTCCCTTACACTTCCTTCTGCGGTAACGGAGTCTGTCTCTGAGATTGAAGGCTCATGGGAAGTGGCCTTTGACGGTTTGGGATGCGACAAAACTGTCGTATTCCCTGATCTTTCAGCATGGAATGAGAACGCGGACGAATCTATCAGATATTATTCCGGTACAGCTATATACAAGAAGTCTTTTTCGGCAGAAGATCCTGCTGACGGAGTCCGGATGTGGCTTGATCTCGGGAATGTCAAGAACATCGCCGAAGTCACCCTCAACGGAAAGAATCTCGGAGTAGTCTGGCGCGCACCCTTCAGAGTTGATATAACGGATGCCGTCAAAGCCGGTCAGAACGAACTTGAGGTAAAGGTCACGAATACATGGGTGAATCGTCTAATCGGAGACAAACAGCCCGGAGCGACTCAATATACTTGGACGGCGATGCCGTTCTATCAGGCTTTCTCCCCGTTGGTACCTTCTGGATTGATCGGTCCGGTTTCGGTCCAGAAAGTCAAAAGGTAGGATAGTCTCCGCATAGAGAATACGAATAGGGGCTGGCCAATTGTCTGGTCAGCCCCAAATGCTTTTATTCTTGGGTACGTCTCGTCAATAATCAATCCATTTTGAAAGGTCGACATCCTTGAACATCGGTGCACGCCGTATTCTGGTTTCCGTATCAGGAATGTCAAGAAGGAACTTGTCTATGAAAGCTTCCACTTCAGGGTACTGTGATTCGGGCAATTGACAGTGCCCGTGACCGTCTTCGATTGACCATCCCATTCTGTCTCCTACGCCAAAGCGGTCCCAAACGGTAAGGGCTGCATTTGCTGATACGTACATTGATTCGTCGGCAAGCCATACGTAGTCCGGATTCCCCAGTAGCAGGAGCGCCCTCGGAAACACCATTGCACAAAGTGAATGACGGTCATAGGGGATATTATAAACTTTGTCTCCGGAGAAAGTGTCCCTGAAACTCTCCTTGAACCAGTGATAGTCGGTTTTCTCAAGATTCTCGACCTCCTGTTCCAGAGTGTGTGAGACCCTCCATGATGCAGCTCCGCCGCCACCGGGCTCCTGGGAAATCACCAGGGCCACTCTCTCATCAAATGCTCCGCACATCAGAGCCATCTTCCCGGCATACGAGCATCCGGTGACACCTATATGTTTCATGTCGATTCCGGTCTTCTCCGGCCCCAGCATCTGAAGCCCGTCGAGCAGTCTGCTGAATCCCCAGGCCCATTCTATATAAGCTCCGTTTTCTTCAAGTTCCGGGAAAAGACGGTCGAAAGCGTATGAACCCCGGTCATCCCTCGGTCCGAACTGGCCGTAATTGGCGACCTGCCTTTCGCTGAAGTTCATCATGGCGATTCCTTTTCCTTCAAACACTGCCGGTGGAAGCGTTATGAAGCTTGCACCAATCATCAGGGGGAAAGGACCGTCTCCTGTCTGCGGATAAATGATTACAGAAGAAAGCGACAAGGTCCTGTCGTTGACGGTTACATCCACTTTCAAGGTGTCTCCGTCCATTCTGGCGTTTATCTGTGAAGGGTCGGTCTTAGGTTTGGTCCCAAGTTCATAGAATTGGAGTTGTGATGCGATTTCCGCACGTCTGGAAGGCCAATCTTTGAACTTCTCGACCTTTTTCCCGTCAGCCATGACAAGCGGGTCCGGAAGACTCTTTATCGGAGTTTCTAGTCCGTTTGGATTCCAAGAGGGAGAGAAGAATACCGTTTCTGGGTTCTCTTTGTCATAAACGGTCGGTATGCCGCCGCTGCAGGATGCCAACAGGGCAGCCATAGCTATTATGCTGATTCTTTTCATCTGTTAAGAGACGGGTTGTCAAATAATCCGGGAGCGGTATAATGCCGCCCCCGGAACACACACACAACAATCTATTTCAGTTTCAAGCTCCACTTGCTGTTGTCGCTGTCGGGGTCGAACTTGGCAAGGCTTGGGGTACTGTCTGCTATGGATACGAGGACAAACGGCTCATCGTGTCCCGGAATTGCTTTAGGCATGATCCGGAAGGTGCCGTCAACCAGTTGGTCAATTCTCCAGAGCTGGTTGTCTTCACCGGTGAACTTCTCTACCGAAGTGAGTTCACACTCTTCGGTCGCTGCCAAAGCCCTGTCGGTTCCGGCTATTGTGATTTTGTAATAAGGGCCTCCAAGATAACCTCCAGCATCGGGGACTGCAGTAATGGTCCATTTCTGGTGAGGTCTGGCCATGTAATCTCCTATGCGTATCGGGATATCGCCATCCGGCCAAGTCCCGATGACATCATCCAGAGTCTGGGATGCGATAGGGGCAACGGGCTCGTTGGCGTCACGCCTGAACCATCCGCCCGTCATAGGCATCCTGATGAAGTCCACCGCCAGTTCAAGGGCGTATCCCCTTCTCTCAGAGATAATTTCGTAAGTGCCTTCTTTGAAGGGCTCTCCGGCAACCGGCCAGCCGTTCTTCCAAAGAAGAGGACGGATCGCGAGCACGCTTCTGCCGCTTCTGTCAAGATCCGCCTCGAAATGGCAGGACATCTTCTGAACTCCTTCTCCAAGGTCAATCATACCGAAATGCCCTGCGCCCATCATCCTTTCTTCAGCAGCCAGAACCATTTTGCCTCCGCCGGCTATCATGTCCCTGCCCATGTTGTCCAGGAATGGCCCGGTAACGTTTCTTGAACGGCCGCAAACAATATTGTATGTGGAGTTCGTCCCGTCGCAGCATGTCCCATGGGTTCCAAGGAGATAGTACCATCCGTCATGGTATATAAGGTCGGTGGCTTCGCAGTCAATAGCGACATTAACCGGTTCGTTACCTTCAACCCTGGCTCCGGTTTTGGGGTCAAGCTCCACCATCCTGATGAAGCCGAAGTAGGTGCCGTATGTGAGCCATAGACGGCCCGTAGTGGGGTCCAGGAGAAGTCCGGCATCAATGGCGTCGCAGTCTTCATCGAATTCTGAACGGGCTACCTCAATGGGGTCAGTGAACTTGAAATCAGGGGATTCGGGGTCGAGAGTCTTGTTCCACATGGTGAGCACGGTTCCTGCGTGACCGCCTCCAAGACCTCCTCCTGTCGAACTGTATGCGATAAGAAAACGGTCACCGATTTTGATGGCGTCCGGGGCTGCTCCTCCACCGGGGCGTACAGCACCGCTGTGCCATACCCATCCGTCTTCAGAGATCAGACCGCCTCCTCCTGTTCCGAAGGTATAATATTTACCGTCGCACTCCATAATGGTGGAGGGGTCATGGATCCAAGGTTCACCTATCTGGGCGTATGCGCCTATTGAAACCAGCAGTAAGGATACTGCAGTAAAAATGCTCTTTCTCATGTCGCCTACTTGTTAAGGGTTTTGAAAGAAGTCACCGGTTTCCCGGACTCATCGACAAAACGGACGCAGAAATCACTCATCCCCGGGCCGTTTATTACTGCACATCTGAGGATATGTCTTCCTTTTGTGAGGGTAAGCCTTGATGAGGCGCCGTCATCCATGACCATTCTCCTGTCTCCGGAAAGGATGAGAACTTCCTCCCCGTCAATCCACCACATCGAGGCGGAATTAGATCCAGCTGACAGGCGTACGTTTTCCAATGTCTCGGGAACATCAAGGACTGTGACAGCCCAGAAGATGATTCCATACCGTTCTTTCTCCATTCCTGTAGCGTAACGGTAAAGTTTGACATTGAAAAGTTTGCTGTCAAGGGCGTGCCAAGTGAGGGTCTCATCACCCACCTTTACGCTTTTTCCGTTTTCAGGAAGAACGGTGAGGTAGCCAGGGAACATCTCTTGTCCGAAGGTTTCACGGATGTAACTGTCTGTGAAAACAGTGTTGGTCCGGTTCGGTTTCAGGATGGGCTCAAGAAGAAGCCACCGGCGTATGAACCCTTGGCTGTCAGGGGCTAAGGATTCCCCTTCGGGGTCTGAAAAATATGGTGCCAATGCCGGATGACCGGCAACAACGCCCTGCGCGTTTTTCTTTCGGGCTTCAGCGCCCAGGCATATCAAAGCGATGAGTGCCGCTGTAAAAAGGTACCTTAATGATCTTTTCATCGGTGATTCATTTTATTGCGTATGGTCCGACCGTAGTTCCTGTGAATCCGCCTGCGACAGCTGTTGAGAGATATGATGCGTCCGCTTCTTGAGCGACGGGCTCAGGCTCTTTGCCGCTTGTGGCGCACAGGAAATTGAACGACAGTCCGTCCTTTGAGTTTATGAAGAGTTCCACAGGGGAAGAAGTGTCTTTCAGGAAGACAGTGCCCAGAACTGAAGGCTCAGCCCCGATTTTCTCCACGGCAACAGCTTTTTCTCCACCTACCAGGCAGACTTTCAGGAAATACTGATGCCTTTCGTCCTTGAAAAGCAGAAGCCCTGCAGCCTCTTCACCTGTAGGAGTGAACCTCATCTTTGTGGAGGCGCTGAAGACGTGGTGCTGTATTCTGCGGAGCACAAGGGAAGGAGTCTCATACTGGGTCGCGCTCTTTTCTGAGCACTTGAGTACAAGGTTCCCTTTATCAAAGGAGTACAGGTCGTCTGCGGGTCCTCGGAGAGTCATCCATTCCATTCCAAGGGTGTTTCCGTCGAATTCATCGGTGGTCTTGAAGTTTCCGAAAGTGGGATTGTCACCAACGGAGGTTCCGGGATGACGTACGACAACGGGAACCGTCTCATCCCCTTCAGTAATGATGGGGAATCCGTCCTCAGACCACCTTACGGGCATCATGAAGGTTTCTCTTCCGAGGTTCTCGAAACCTTTACGGTTAGGGCGGCATCCAAGAAATACTGCCCACCAATCACCTTCAGGTGTCTGCAGGATATCAGCATGACCGGCACAAGTGACGGGGTCCGTCCTGTCTGCGGGAAGATGACGCTGGGTAAGGATCGGGTTCTTACCCCATGGCTCATATCCCTCCATCGGAGAATCACTCCTGAAAATCACCTCGGAATGCATATCTCCGGTTCCTCCTTCTGCGGCCATCAGGTAATACTTGCCACCGATCTTGTAAAGGTGCGGCCCTTCAATCCAAATAGGCTTCTTGGAAGGATCGACACCTTTGTTGATGATGATCTTGCGCTCTCCGACAGTGCAGTCGTTCTCAGTATCGTATTCGACGATGCGGATAGTCCTGTGACCGTCGTATTCGGGTTTCCCGTCAGGAGCGTCATCATTGTTCACGATGTACGCCTTTCCGTCTTCATCAAAGAAAAGGGAAGGGTCGATACCTTGAACCTGAGGAAGGAGAATCGGATCCGACCAGGGACCGGCAGGGTCTTTTGTCTTCACCACGAAATTTCCCGCACCGACATTGGTTGTAATCATGTAGTAAGTCTTGTTGGCGGGATTGTACTTGATGTCGGGGGCGAAGATTCCACCGCTTATATGCTGACGGTCGAGACCGACCAGCTGGGATGGCCTGTCAAGGACATTTCCGATCTGCTTCCAATTCACAAGATCCCGGCTATGGAAAATGGGAACTCCAGGGAAGTAGCTGAAAGTGGATGTCACCAGATAGTAGTCACCTTCTCCGTTCGTACACATGCTCGGATCCGAATACCATCCGGGCAGTATGGGGTTGTAGACGGCATCCTTTCCTGGGAGAGGATTGTCAGCGTAAATCGCATCATTACCCTCGTACGTGAAATTCTCGAAATACGCGGCTCCCGTCTGCAAAGCCGGCTTGCATGCCATCATTAGTGCGCCTCCGGCTATAATACAACAATAACTCAGCAGTCTCATTTTGGTTCCTGATTATTGGAGGGATATCCCTTCGGTTGTTTGTTCTACGTACTGCATCGTCCCGTCCGGGTTGTAGTGAAGTTCATCGACGCAGACGCTTCTTCTGCCGGTCGCAGGACCATATCCGTCGAGCGACAGGGTGGAATTATGGTAGAAAAGGTAGCTGTGTCCCATGAAATCAATGACTCCGGGGTGGATTGTGAAACTGTCCTTCGCCTGTCCGGTCAACTCTCCCTTGAACTCCCAAGGCCCTTCGATGTTGTCGGCCATCGCATAGGAAATGGTTTCTCCACCGTCTTCTCCCATTGAAGCGTAGACGTTGTAATAATGGCCGTTGCGCTTGTAAAGCCAGGGTCCTTCAACGTAGTTCTCCATAGGAATTGTCCTGATTTCTCCGGCAAGAGCGGTCATGCTCTTATCGAGAGGTGCAAGGAAACATGTCCCGTTGCCCCAGCACAGCCAAGGAGTTCCGTCATCATCTATCATGACAGTGGGATCGAAGTCGTTCCACCATCCGCGCGGTCCGTTAGGAGTCATGTCATCAAGGATAAGGGCTTTCCCGATGGCATCTTTGTATGGCCCTTCAGGCCTGTCTGCCACGGCGACCCCGATCGCCTTGCAGTCCGGATCTCCGCTTTGGCACGAGACGAAGAAATAGAATTTGCCGTCCACTTCGATGCACTGTGACGCCCAGGCTTCACCTACGGCCCAACTGAAATCCGTCGGTTTCATTGCGACGCCATGTGAGGTCCAGGTCTTCATGTCAGAAGTTGAGAAGCACAGCCATTCTGTTATGTTGAAGCCGTATTTCCCTTCGTATCCGGGCTTGTCATCGAACTGTTCATCGTGCCCGCAGAAAAGATAGAGTCTTCCGTCAGAAGAGATCATCGGGGCGGGGTCCGCTGTGTAACATTCTCTGACAAGGGGGTTTCCTTCGTTTACGAAGGTGTTTTCGCCACCGTTTTTTTGGGAGCAGGCGGCAATAACGAGGATGGATAAGATGCAAATCCGTTTCATGATATCAGTTATCAGTCAAATGAAATCCAATCAAATTTCACATCTTCTCCTGAATCCAGGGTGAGTTTCAGGCTCTGAAGACCGGTGACGTCTTTCCCTGCAGGAATCTTTGCTGTCACGAAATCTCCGGAAGCGGGGAGGTCATAAGGCCCGAAGTGCTCTTCCTCTCCAAGCCAGACGGTCACTTTGCAGCCTTTAGGTGCTTTATACCTGAAGGTAATGTTCTTCGGTGCGGTTTCGCCGAAATCGACATTGTCATAACGGACCCAAGCGCCGCTTTGGGCAAGGCTGATATACCATCCTTCGAAAGGCTTTTCGGGGTTCATGAATCCGAGGCTTGTACCGAGATGGTAAATAGCGCTGTACCGGTCTATCTGGATGAGGCTCATTGCAGGAGTGATGCCTACGCCCCGGAATGTGGGTGTCACCGGCTGAATAGTTCCGTCCTCGTTGAAGATGACCTTGTCGATTCTGACAGACCTGTTCTTGTCGAAGCTCGGGGAGTAGTCGTTATGGTGATAGAAAAGATACCACTGTCCCTTGTATTCAACGAGGGAATGGTGGTTTGTCCAGCATTCGTTGGGGGACTGGGCCATAATGATGCCTTTGAACTCGTAAGGTCCGAGCGGATTGTCGCTCATCGCATAGGCGAGGGTCTCTGTCTTGTCCTGCACCCAGGGGTAAGTGAGGTAGAAGCGGCCTTCTCTTTCAAATATGAACGGTCCTTCCTTGAAACCTTCCGGCAGCGGTTTGTCCAACTGTACCGGAGCTCCTTCAAGGGCTGTGAGATCATCATTTATCTTGGCGCCCTGAAGACCCATTCCAGACCAGTAGATATAGGTGTTGCCGTCAGATGCCTGAAGTACGCAAGGGTCTATCCCGATTACTCCCGGGATGGCTTTCTCGCGAGGCTTGTAAGGTCCTTGGGGAGAATCAGCCACTGCTACTCCGATCGCGAAACCGAACCCTTCTGCAGGGGCGTTGGGGAACACGAAATAATATTTGCCGTTCTTTTCCACGCAGTCAGGAGCCCACATCGAATAACCTTTGGGATTGCCCCAGGGAACGTTTTCCTGGCTGAGTATTACTCCATGGTCGGTCCATTGCATAAGGTCCTCCGAAGAGAAAACGTGGTAATCTGCCATGCAGAACCATCTGCGCTCCGGTTCTACCGGACTTATTATGTCATGCGACGCATAGAGCCACACCTTGCCGCCGAATACGCGGGCGGTCGGGTCTGCCGTGTACTGGTCCCTTATGACGGGATTCTGGGCGGAGAGTCCCATGGCCCCGAGTGTCAATACTGTCAGGATTATAAGGAGTCGTCTCATTTGAAAACTGTTGATTTGATATATTTGCAAAAATAAACCCTTTGGCCCTCCGTGTTGACAAGGCCTGTTTCAATTGCTGTCAAATATGATTCAGACCACAAGAGAGCTGACCGCGTTGTCTGCCGCAACGATTATCTTATCTGAAGATCAAAGGTATGAACGCATTGAGGCAACGCCTCCATGTCAACCATTCGTGAGCGGTTCCGGGAGATTCGAAATAGGTGTTGTTTATTCCGATTTCAGAGAGGCTTTTGCAGAAGGTGTCCGCTCCGAAGTTCTCTTCTGAGCCCATTCCCATGAACAGAACTTTCACTTTTTTGTTGAAAGAGGAGGCATCGGCGAAAACTCCGTCGTACAAAGTCTTCATGTCTGTTCCGGGCATCATGAAGATGGCTCCGCTGAATGTTCCGATATAGGCGAACTTGTCAAGGTTTCCAAGGGCAACGTCAAAAGTCTGGTGTCCGCCCCAAGAGAGTCCGGCCATGGCCCGGCTTTCGCGGTCGGTCTTCACTCTGAAAGTCTTTTCGATGAACGGGATTATCTCACCCAGGAGAATCGGATAGAATGACGCTCCGAAACTCTCGAAAGATTCTCCGGGGATGTCCCCGAAGCCGTATCCGCAGTTTCCGTAGTCCATGACTACAATCATCGGTACTGCCTTTCCGCTGGCTATCTGGTTGTCAAGGATGTTGGCCATCTTCCCTTGCTGATGCCAGCCCCTTTCGTCTTCTCCCATTCCATGCTGAAGATAAAGTACAGGATAGGATTTCCCGGAAGTCTCGTACTCGGCTGGAGTGTAGACATAGCAGCGGCGGACCCTGCCTTCAATTTCACTCCAGTACTGGCATTCCCTGACCTGCCCGTGCGGAATATTCTTGTCATAAGTGTAATATGCGGCGACTTCCGGTTTTTCGGGAATCTCTATTCCGCTGGTCTGCTGACTGCATCCGTAGAAGGTTTCACTGAAGGGGTCGTTGACTCTGACTCCGTCCACGTTCAAGGCGTAATAATGGAAACCTACGACAAGGGGATCTGTGGTGACTTCCCAGACTCCCTGGTCGTTTTTGGTCATGGGGTATTTGGTGTTGCAGATGTCAACGAGCACCTCATTGGCAGTTGGGGCTACGACTTGGAAGGTGGCGCGTCCTTGTTCGTCAACGCAAGGATACTGCTTTGCGGGTATGTTTGTTTGGGCGGAAACGCCGGGAAGCGTCTGGGCCGTTGCGGCCAATCCGATGAAAAGTGCCGCCAGTGTCAGAATCTGTCTTTTCATTTGAAGAATTTTTGCAATGTTTCGATGAGATATGTCCGGGCGTTCATCCAGGTATGTCCTCCAGCGGTGGTCATGTCTTCATGATGGATACCCTTGGAGTCCAAATATTTACGATTCTCTACTACTGAGGGGTACAAGAAGTCTTCGTTTCCCACCCCATACCATACGAGATTGAACCGGTCATTCAGAAGAGAGGGATCCTTTCCGTATTGAGGGAAGCAGCTGTCCATCATCTCCGGGGTAAGATAAGCGCTGTATGAGGCAAGCCAGGAGAATAGCTCCGGGCGTGATAAAGCGCTGAATAGTGACTGACCTCCACCCCTGGAGAACCCGGCAATCGCACAGTGTTCCCTGTCATTAATTGTTCGGAATTCCTTTTCGACATAGGGTATTATTCCCTCAGTAAGTTCCTCTGTGAAAGAGGTGTACATCTTTGTTGCCGCCATTGATGAGGGCATCGGTGTTGACCCCATGTTACCGTAGGGCATGACGACTATCATGGGCTCTGCCTTGCCCTTCGCGATGAGGTTGTCCAGGATTGTATTGAGACGTCCAACCCTGAACCATGTCTCCTCGGTATCGGTGGTCCCGCTTATAAGGTAGAATACAGGATAATGTTTACCGGAGGTCTCATATCCTGGAGGAGTATAAGCCACAAACGGTCTCCAGGTGCCAAGGACTGGGGATTTGTATGTGCAGAAGCACATTTTGCCATGAGGGACGTCCTGGGTCTCGTATAGGAAAGGCTCCGCATCCGGACCGAAGGCCATAGCCGGTATTTCGACAAGACTGGCTTTGAACGTCTCGTTGGGGAATATCTCCCTATTGAGAGGATCCGAAATCTGGACACCGTCAACAATGAAATTGTAGGGATAGATGTCCCTCTTTTCGGGTTTGATAGTCAGTGTCCAAAGTCCGTCACGTCCTTTCTCCATGGGGACAGGTTCGTTGATGAACTGGCTGGACAGCAGAACTGATTCCGCATCCGGAGCCTTCAAGTTGAAAGTTACGCTTCCGCTGGAAACGTTCACAAGGGGGGATTCCGGAGAGGAAGGATGATAGTCCTGTTCAGGAGTATAAGGTATGCCCCATATTTTGAGCATTTCTGCGGCATATCTTTTCCCTAGTTCCCGGTATCCGGCAGCGTTGAAATGCAGGAAATCGAAATTCTGGGTGATGCCGTCCGAGAAGACGGTATGTGCAGTAGGGATCACTCTGTCCAGAGTGTCTATTATTTTGTTCATTGAAGCGCAGATGCCTCCCCTGTCAGCGGCTACGACCTCGCCGGCGAGCAGGGGGACATCTTGTGCTTTCAGATCCAGATCTTTCAGTAGGCTGTCATAGACTTTTTTAACGTTGCGGCACCACTCGGGATCACCGGTGTTCGTCTCTCCCTGATGCAAGAGAATGCCTGAGATCACGCCTTTCTTCTTGGCGATTTTCGCCATCTCGACAAGTCTTTTGTAAGGATGGTTGTCATAGGATTGCAGCATGGGGACCATCCAGTCGGGAGCGGTCTTCCTGTACTCGTCAATCCTGTCCTCCATGAATCCGTCGATGCTGATTCCGCCGATGGCCACGTGCACTACTCCTACTTTGTGGTCTTGCGGCAGGTACTCAAGAAGGGTTCGTCCGAAATAGTCCACCGGGGTAAGACCGGTATTTTCCCTGCAGAGAGGAGGGACCGCTTTGTACCATTTCCCTTTCTGCCTTGATTTGTCGGAGAAATCCACTGCAGAGAGGTTCAGGAACCTGTCACTGATCCCTACCGAATCAACGGATTCGATACGGGCGTTACCTTCCATGTTGGACTGGCCGAAACAGAGGAAAATGTGGAAATTCTTGTCTTGGGCGGACACCGTCAGGATCGTGAAGGCGAGAGCCAATGAAAGTGCTGATCGTTTCATCGGGTGCGGTTTTAGTCTTGGAACCCGGAGGGGATATCACTCCCCAACCGGGTCAAATGTTTCACTTACAAAGATATCGGATAATCAAATACGATATCTCATAATATCTTTGTGATTTTCAAATCAATATCCAGGGTTCTGGACAAGGTTGGGGTTCACGTTGAGCTCTCTGAACGGGAACGGGAAGAGTTCGTTCTTGCCCTTCTTGAATCCCATCTCAGGGTGAGCGGTGGTGCACCATGTCGCGTCGTGATCGTCGATGTAACCCTTGTGCTCAGCGGCGCCCTTGCTCACCATCTCATCGCACCAGTTGGGGAGGTACTTGCCGTTGTTGGCGAGTTCCTTGTCTGCGATTCCCCAGCGTACTAGGTCAACGAAGCGGCAGCCTTCCATCCAGCACTCAAGGAATTTCTCTTTCTGGACTTCGGCGAGAGTCAGGCTTGTGCTCTTGTGCTTCGCCTGTGCCCTTTCCTGGATCTTGTTGAGATACTGGAGACCGGAGTTGTCACCTGTCTGTGCGCAGCACTCGGCGTACATGAGAAGGACTTCAGCGTAACGCATTACCACAAGGTTCCACTGGATTTCACCGGCCTGGCACCAGTCTTCCTGGCGATAGAGACGTTTCCACATGAACCAACCTACGTTTCCGTATACGCCGTCAGATGCAGTGACTCCACGTTTGGGGTCTTTCTTCTTGTCAGCGAGAGTGGGGCAATCCTTGTCAGAGCCGTAAGGCATCTCGTAAAGAATCTCGTCATAGCTCTTGATCCAGGCTTTGCGCCTTGCTGAATCGTAGCCGTCGTTCTCGAGAAGAGCGTCAACGAACTTCTTGGAAGGATTGTACCAACCCCAACCGTCATTCTCGGGAAGTTCTGAGCCTGCTCCGTGAGGGATAGCTATCTTGGAAGCACGCCAGCCCCAAAGGCTCTTGAAGTTAGGCTGTGCCCTCCAATAGTAATCGGTGACGGTAGCGTCATATTTGAGGTTGAACTCGAAGACGGTTTCTTCGTTACCTCTTCCGGAATAGTGGTAAAGGCTGGTCATCTTTTCTGAGGGGACCAGATCATATTTTTTGGAATCAATGACTTTCTTGAGAGCTTCTTTAGCTCCGTTGTAGTCACCCAGGAACATGAGGGCTTTGCCCTTAAGCGCGTATGCGAAGCCCTTGGTGATCTTGACGGCGCCGTCCATGTCGGTCGTTGAGGAACGCTCGTCGAGGTCTCCTACCGCCTGGTCAAGGTCTTTCACGACGAACTCAAGCACAGCCTTCTGTGATTCAGCGTTACCCGGGCGGTCAGCACCGGTGAGGCAGTGGTCCACAATTGGAGGGGTTCCCCAACCAAGAGCGAGAAGAAGGTGGGCATGAGCCCTGAAGACTCGTGCTTCAGCTACGCAGCGTTTCTTGACTTTGGTGTCAGCCGCCTCTGCGAAGTGGTCGATAACGAGGTTGGCGGCATTGATGATCATATAGTATGACTCCCAAGATCCGGCGATGACGTCGTTGTTGGAATCAAGCCAGAAAGCGTTGATCTGGTTTCCGGAGACTCCGTCAGCCTTGTTTTCGCCAGAGCAATACATGTCATCTGAAGCATACTCAAAGGGGTTGAGCAGAGGGCATTCGTTCCAACCGGCATCCGTAAACATTGAGTTCGAAAGGAAACGACCGGCTGTATAGTAAACATTGACAAGAGCCGCTTCGGCATCCTCATCTGTCTGGTAGAAGTCCTCCATTGAGATGACGCCGTGCTGCTGAACGTCAAGTCTGTCTTCGCAACCGGAAAAAACGAAGGCTGCGCAGGCAAGGGTCAGTGCGATAAATATCTTTTTCATGATTCAGTTGCGTATTAATGATTAAAACTCGACGTTTACTCCGAAGATGACTGACTTCGCAGTCGGGAAGTTACCCATATCGAATCCGAGAGCGTTTCCACCGGCTGAAGCGGTTTCAGGATCAAGACCGATGTACTTGGAGAAGGTGACGAAGTTGTCAAGCATCACGAAAGCCCTGAGGTTGCTGATGTAAACCTTCTTGAGGAGATCCCTGGGGAGAGTGTATCCGAGCTGGATCTGTTTGATCTTGAAGTATGATCCGTCAAATACGGTGAGGGTAGAACTGAATGCTTCTGAACTCCAGAATTTAGCGGCAGGGAATTTAGCGGTCTTCTCGTCGCCGGCTTTCTTCCAGGAGTTATTCCAGTAATATGAATAAGTGTTGCAGGAAGGACGGTCAACACGGAAAGCGGTAGGATAGATTTCCACACCTGCGACTCCGTTTCCGAAGATTGAGAGGTCGAAATTCTTCCAGTTGAGATTGATGGTCAGACCATAGGTCATGTCAGGAATACCCTTACCGATCATCACACGGTCCAGAGCCTGGTCAGGGGAAATGGTGGTTCCCGCTGCATGGGGATTACCGTTCTCGTCCCACTCATAGTGGGTGTAGATTACCCTACCTTCCTCGTTGATACCTTCAGCGTTGAAACCGAGCATGTACCAGATCGGGTATCCTTCCTCGAATGTAGAGGTGAGGTATGTTCCCTGGACGGTACGTCCGGAAATGCGGCCGACGGTAGGCTCAAGGTAAGTCACTTTGTTCTTCAGGAATGCCATGTTGCCGGTGACTGAGTATCCGAAGTCGCCAAGCTGGTCTTTCCAGGAAATTTCAAGTTCGAGTCCCCTGTTGTTGATCTTACCGGCATTGATTGTGGTGGTAGAGCTTACGCCTTTTTCGCTCATCATCGGTGAACCGACAGTGTATGAAGGGTTCACGGGGATGAGGAGGTCGCGGGTGTTCTTGTTGTAGAAATCAATACCGAGAGTGAGTCTGTCATTGAACATTCTGGCGTCGAGACCGAGGTCCAGCTGCTCGGAAGTCTCCCATCTGAGGTCAGGGTTGGCGAGTCCTGAAGGCATTGAACCGGTGCTCATTGCAGGAGAGTTCACATGGTACTGGTACCAAAGGGCGTTAGCCATGATGGATGTCGAGTACGGGAATCTGTCAAGCACGTTGATGTTACCGTTGACACCCCAAGAAGCACGCAGCTTGAGGAATGAAAGGACACTGCGGTCTATGTTCTCCTTGACGAAGCTCTCGTTTGAGATTGTCCATCCGGCTGAAACTGAAGGGAAGAATCCCCAACGGGCATTGGCGGGAAGTTTTGAGGAATCGAATGCGTCAGCACGGAAGTTCGCCTGTACGCTATAGCGGTTGTCATAAGTGTATCCTACTCGTCCGAAGTAAGCGAGGCTCGCTCTGCGGTCGGGCTCGTTATGTATGGTCTTGGTCGTTGAGTCGTTGTCCTTTTGGAAGGAGATGTACTGGAAGTTTTTCTTGTATTCCCTGAGGATATCAGGTCCGGACAATGAACCGTCCATGTTGTCCCAATATCTCTCAATGAAGGACATACCGGCCATCGCCATTACGTCATGTTTTCCGAAAGTACGGTTGAAATTGACGAAGTTCTCCCACTGGTATGAGTAGCTGGTATTTACAGCTGCATCAAGAGTGTAGTTATCTGCCTTTACCGTGACCGTTGAGAAATAAGGCTCGGTGTAGTTATGGGATGTATTGTTCGAGATGTTGTATCCGAAACGGCTGGTGAAAGTGAGGCCCTTGATAGGGGTGAAGTTCGCATAAGCGATACCGCGGATGTTGATTCCGCCGCTCTCGGACTCGGTGGCGTCCCTACGTACGAAAGGATGTCCGGACTGGGTTTCACCGATAAGAGGAACAGTCCAATAAAGTCCGGTCTCGGGATCTTTGATAAGCTTGTCACCTGCTTCGAAGTGATCTTTCATACCTTGAGAGAATTTGCTCTCATCACCGCGGACAGGGAACAGAGGAGACGATGTGATGGCGGAGAGGAGGGCCGAACCGTTGTCGTTCTGCTCTGAGACACTCTTCCTGCTCCACTTCTCGATGGAATTGTTGACACCGACTGTGAGCCAGTCCTTGATCTTGTAATCAGCATTGACCTGGAAGGTCAGACGGTTGTAAGCGTCCTTGTCACCACGGAAGATACCGTCGTCATGGACGTTGTTGATGGATGCGAAGAATCCACCGCGGTCATTTCCGCCCTGGAAACCGACTGTGTGGCGGTTGCTCCATGTGGGCACGAAAATTTCCTTGCTCCAGTCCACATCGGTTTTTCCGTCATAATACGTGTTGATGGCGTCTTGTGTGAGGTATCCCTGGGCAAGGCCGAAGTCCATATAGTCTTTCGCGCGCATGATGTCAAGCTTGCGGGAGAGGGAGGAGTAAGAGAACTGGTTGTTGTAGAAAATCTTTCCCTCACCCTTTGAACCTGTCTTGGTGGTGACGAGGACGACACCGTTACCTGCCTCGGCTCCGTAGATAGCAGCAGAAGCTGCATCCTTCAGGATTTCGATGGACTCGATCATTTCAGGATCGAGGTACTGTATGCTTTGAACCTTCAGACCATCCACGATGAACAGAGGAGAAAGGTTTCCGGAGTTGGAGGAGTATCCACGGACGCGGATTTCAGCACCATGACCAGGAGCACCTGAGGTGTTGATTACCTGGACACCGGCAGCTTTTCCCTGAAGGGCTGCTGCTGCGTCTGAAGTGCTTCTGTTCTGGAGATCTTCCTTACGGACCGATGCTACAGAACCGGTGAGGTCACTCTTCTTCTGTACACCGTAACCGATGACTACGGTTTCTTCGAGGAATTCGCTGTCCTCTTGGAGGACGATGTTGAATACTGTCTGGTTGCCGACAGGGATGGTCTGTGCAGCATAACCGATGCAACTTACATTGAGACTTGCGCCGGCGGGAACCTGGAGCGTGAAAGCACCGTCAATGTCGGTGACTGCACCTATGGAGGCGTTTCCTGCGACTGTTACGGCAGCACCGATGACGGGTTCACCGGTTGCATCAGTTACAGTACCCCTGATAGAGCGGTTCTGGGCTGAAGCCGTTGTTCCCAACAAGCTCGCCACAAAAATCATTGCAGCGGCTACTCTTGCAAACAAATGTTTAGCCATAAATAGATGGGTTTTTGATTGGTTTTTATGAAATTGTGTATCTGTAGATGCGGTTTGTATCCGGCGGCAAAAATACCTTCTTATATATGCGTGGGGTTTCACGAGAGGACCTAAAACGATTAAAAATCAGTCATCAAAAAATCGTTCATGGGATTATGATTGATTTTTGAAACCAATTGGAGGATATTTGAAGACGATTGTTGTTACCTTTGAGCACAATTCACGAAAAATGAAAAAGAGAGCGATTCTTACCTTTATCATATGCCTGTTCTTGGCTCCGGTGATTCAAGCAGGAGACTATCCGTTCAGGAATTTCAGTACTGATGACGGTCTTCCGGACAATTCCATCAGGGCTTCATTCCAGGACAGTTTCGGGCTGATGTGGTTCTGTACCCGTGACGGAATCTGCATGTATGACGGGCTGCATTTCAAACCGCTTGAAGATGAGTCATGCGACATCCTGAACGGATTGGCGATGTGCCTTTCCGAGGACCGTCAGCATCGTCTTTGGTTTGTTACGACCAAGGGAATCGGGTTCCATGATCTTGAGACCGGAGAAACACGTACAGTATATAGGAGTTCGGGTGGACTTATCGGAGCGGCCGATATCGCGATAGACCGTACCGGTAAAGTCTGGTTCGCAGCTGAGGACATATTGTGTTGGGATCCTTCTGTTGAGAGTCTGATGGATTACTCCCCTATGGCTCAATTCAGCAGTGCTGCCCTTTCCGCGGACGGCAATGGAAACATTTGGTTTCTTGATGATTCGGGGTCCCTATACCGTTTCGACGCCAGAACGAATACTTTTGCCCGGTTATGGGCTACTCCTATATCAGAACGGTCCTCCAAGCATACGATACTGTCTGACGGCAAAGGGCACATATTGTTTTCCGCATCCGGAGGAAGGGTGCTTCAAGCGGATATCTTGACTTATGATATTTCTCCGCTTTATGTAACGGATGCCAACGAGATACGCTGTATAATCCCCCTTGATGACGGCACCTGCTGGCTTGGAACCGACCAGGGAATAATAGTCGTAGGAGAAGACGGCGGTTATACCCGTGTCACATATGATGTGTCCGATCCATTTTCTCTTGCAGGGGAGGATGTGTGGTCCATGTTCAAGGACAAGCAGGGTAATATTTGGGTAGGTCTTTTCTATAACGGCCTGAGTGAATACAAGAATACTACCGGGCTTATCAAACGGTATTATGGCAAGAAGTCCGGCGGAATACTTTCGGGGGACATGATCCGTCCGATACTTCAGGTGGATGAACGCCATCTGATGGTAGGCGCTGAAGATGGTGGTCTCAGCCTTCTTGACCTTACAGACGGTACAGCGAAAGATATTGTGATTTCGACGCCCTCCGGCACGCCTTCCAATTTCCAAGGCCTTTGCATGTACGGAAAGGACATCTGGATCGCTTCTTTCGGAAATGGTGTTTTCCGGATGGATGCATCGACGAAGAAAGTGACCAAGAACTATCTTTCAGATCTGTCGGCGGCCACGGTTTATGCGACAAGTACGGGTGAAATCTTTCTGGGAACGACATCCGGACTTTACAGCTATGACCGTGAGACTGACCGTTTCCGGTCGCGTCCAGAAATCGGCAGTGCTTTTGTCCATGCAATTTGGGAAGATTCGCGAGGGACTCTCTGGATCGGGACATATGGAGAGGGAATATGGATCGAAAGCGGAGGAAGACTTCTTCATGTTACCCCGCATGAAGGAGACTACAACCTTTCATCAGATTACATCACCAGCATCCGGGAAGACAGCAGAAACCGGGTATGGGTATGCACGGAGAACGGAGGAGCTTGCTATGTCCCTTTGGAAGAGATAAAACAAGACGGGAGTTTCCGTTTCAGGAACCTCTCCAGAAAGGAGGGGCTGATATCATCGATAGTGTCCTGCATTCAGGAAGACCTTGATCAGGTACTCTGGTTGACGACTCCCAGCGGAATCATTAAACTTGACCCGGACGACTTCTCCATTCTGGAAATTTACCGTGAAGACCATGGAAATACCCTCAATCAGTATGCTTACGGTTCGGCTTGCGCCACATCCAGCGGGCGTCTTTTCTTCGGTACAAGCAAAGGATTGATTTCATTTGCCCCTTCCAGCCAAGACAGCCGTTACACAGGGACGCTTTATGTTACTGAAATCAGAGGAAACGGACCTTCCGGCAGTTTCAGGATAACCCAAGAAGGCCGCTCAACAGTCGCGACAGAGAAAATCCGTGTGAAGTACTCAGATCTATCCGCTCTGACAATACATTATGCCTGCCCGGATTTCCAGAGTTCAAGGTCCGCACTCTTTGAGACCGTTCTCTCCGGAGGACGCAGGACCCTCAGCCAGTGGACTACTTCTGGAGAGGCGTTTTATACTGATTTGGCTCCCGGAAAGTACGAACTGAAGATAACAAAGTTCGGTGGCCCCCGTCAGTCCAGAACCCTTGAAATCGAAGTCATTCCTCCTTTTTATCGCTCGACGTTGGCATACGTCCTTTACTTGCTTTCAATTCTTGCAATCACCTATTTTATTGTAAGACAGATAAACCATCTGCGCAGATTGAAGATGGAAAGGAAGGTGGAGCAGCTGGAAACAGAGATGCAGAAAGAGTTGTATGACGCGAAGATCAACTTCTTCACCAATATAACCCATGAGATCCGTACACCTCTCTCCCTTATCAAGATGCCGTTGGACAAAATGATCCAGACCGGCAATTATTCCGAGAGGAACCGTGATGAACTCCTTACTATGCAGGCCAATGCCGACAGGCTTCTCAGTCTGACGAACCAGCTTCTTGACCTGCGGAAAATGGAGAAGCAGCAGATACGTCCTACTTTCCTTACAAACGACTTGTCCGCATTGATGCGGAAGATCTGCGAAAGGTTCATCCGAATGGCAGAGACCCAGCATATCAAACTAGAGACCGTCTTGCCTGAAGGTTCTTGTCCAGTGGAGTGTGCATCTGACATGGTGGAGAAGATCATAGGAAATCTGCTCTCGAACGCTTTCAAATACGGGAACGGTTACATCAGGGTTTCACTTGAGCAGGTTCCCGAAAAAGACAGGGTCAGAATCAGGGTGGACAGTGACGGCGAAAGGATACAGGACAAGGATGCTGAGCGGATCTTCGAGAAATTCTACCAGGCCGGCCCTGCACGATTAGGTAAGGGAACGGGTCTCGGTCTGCCTTATGCCAGAAGCCTGGCGAGCCTGCATAACGGAAGTCTTACTCTCGACCGCAGTGTCAAGGAGTTCAATTCTTTCGTCCTTGAACTCCCGGTTCATCAGGAAGGCATTGTGGACATCGCTCCCGCTAAGACGAATGAGGATCCGGAAGACAATGCCCGTTCATTTGACAATGCCCTTCACACCATCCTTGTGGTTGAAGATGATTCAGAAATGAGGGGATATCTCTCCAGAGAACTTGGGCAGGAGTACAATGTGCTTGCCGCATCCAATGGTGAAGACGCTCTTGAAATCATCGGTCATAACCGGATCGATCTTGTCGTAAGCGACATCATGATGCCCGGAATTGACGGATGTACGCTGTGCAACAGAATCAAATCCAGCATGGAATTCTGCCATATCCCCGTTATTCTTCTGACGGCTGCCGTGGGTATGGAGACACGTATAGAGACACTGGAAGCGGGTGCTGACGGTTATATCGAGAAGCCTTTCACTATCGGGCTTCTTCAGGCGAACATCGCGAACCTTTTCAAAAACAGGGAAATCGCCAACCGCCAGTTCACCTCTTCACCATTGTCGCATTTCAACAGTGTTGTGACCGGGGGAATGGACAAGGAGTTCATGGACAATCTTCATGAAGCCGTCATGAAGCATCTGGCAGACCCGGATCTCGGCGTAGAGACCCTGACTTTCGAACTGGGTACGAGCAAGTCCACGCTTTACCGCAAGGTGACTGCGAATACGGGGCTCAATATCAATGAATATATAAGGGTGAGCCGTCTTAAGAAGAGTGCGGAACTGCTGTCAACCGGCAAATACAGGATCAGCGAAGTGGCGTATATGACAGGATTCTCGTCACCATCATATTTCGCGACGTGTTTCCAGAAGCAGTTCAATGTTCCACCGTCCGCTTTCCTTAAAGGCCTGAAAGGATAGCCGCAAGACAATCACGAAGGGCAGAACCCGCCGTACCCTTTTATGGGGGAAAGCGGGTTTCTTCTTTCCTTGCCGGTGTACTTGATGTTTGTAAAATAAAGGATTTTTGCGACATTGCGACAGATAGTGCAAAAAGCCACATTCCCATGGAAAGAATATTGAAAAGGATATCACTTTTTCTTTTGGTCTTCTCCGGTACTCTTGCCGGTGCCCAGAATACAATCTCCATTGATGTTGATTTCTATACAAGGGGAGAATTGCGCAGAGGAGGTCTGCCCAATACTGAAGAGGAAGGAGGCAGCGGAAATGACCATGCTAATTTCGTGTCAGAACGTACCAGAATGGGCTTTGTTTATAACGGTCAAGGCCTTGCTGCGAAACTGACTGCCCAACATAGCGGCATTTGGGGAAGCAAAGAGGGCGGAAGCTTCAATGTGTTCGAGGCATGGGTGAAGCTTTCTTCCAAAGCCGGATTCTTCGCACAGGTCGGAAGGCAGAACATCTCTTATGATGACCAGCGTATCTTCGGCTCTGACAATTGGTCGATGACCGGTATCTCCCATGATGCGCTCAGGGTCGGTTTTGAGGGCAAGGGTCATAAACTTCATCTTATAGGTGCATATAACCAGAATGCTGAAAACACAAAAGGTGGGACTTTCTATACAGGAGGACTTCAGCCTTACAAGGCAATGGAAACCCTATGGTACCACTATGATATCCCGAAAACGCATCTTGGGATATCTTTGCTGCTGACTGATATCGGTATGCAGGGAGGAGAGAAGGGCAAGACTGAAAAAATATACCGCGAGATACTGTACGGTGCATACTTGAATTATACCCCGGAACACTGGACCGCAGAGGCGGCCTATTATCGTCAGACGGGCAAGAATGAATATGCTATCCCTGTCGATGCATGGATGGCCAGCGCAAAGTTGACATTCTCTCCGCAAACCACATTCACCGGATATGCCGGCTATGATTATCTCAGTGGCGATGACCAGTTCGCCACTCCTCCTTTCGGTGCGGTAGGAATGGCTCAGCATACAAAAATCAAAGGATTCAGCTCCCTATATGGCTCCCACCATAAATTCTATGGTGCAATGGACTTCTTCTATGTGACCACCTACAGGGGAGGTTTCTCTCCTGGCCTTCAGAACGCTTTCGCGGGATTCACGTGGAGGCCTCATGAGAAATTCACGGCTGATTTCGCTTACCATTTCCTGGCGACAGCGACCCATCTCGAGAATGCTGAAAAACCGCTCGGGCATGAAGTCGAACTATCCGCTTCTTATGATTTCAGGAAAGACACGAAACTCAGTATCGGTTATACTTTCATGAAAGGGACCGAGACCATGGTCGTGCTGAAGCGCACCGATGAGAACCGCCGCCTCCACTGGGCGTGGATTACTCTCCGGGTCACCCCTAAACTTCTGAACGCCAGTTTGAAATAACCTGCCGAAGCAGTATTCTTCATCAAAGAGAATTCCTGAAAGTCTCCCCGAAAATCAGATACGAGGTGTTACCGGCTATCGTACCCTCGTTCTGACCCCACAGGAAGGGCCAGTCATCGTAGTTCTCGAAATGGTCCGGCTGGCGGAACAGCAGTCCTGGAGCTACGTTACCCGGTATGAATGAGAAATCCGCGCGGTTGTTCCCGTAGAACACCTGTTTGGGATGGGTCGCACCTACAGTTGCCACCCATGAATAATTATGGTAAGGATGGCATCCGAACAGCCAAGCCGGGGCTTTGTAGATGTGTTCTTTTCCGATTATGTCAGGGAAGTGCCTGTTGGCGTTGCACACTGTAGTACCGAAACTGACGACCTGTCCGCTTCCGGCCCAGTTCCCAAGGCCGATCGGAACGCCGTAAGGGTTATCGGACTCCATGCTTTCGACATAATCCTTGTACTGCTCCACATATGGCCTTAGCTTTTCCTTATACTCGTCATCGAGATAAGGGATTGCGTCCAAGGCTGTACTTATCGCATATAAAGGAGCCCTTTCAAGTGATGGCCAAATCGCTTGTGTGAATTGCTCCAAGTAAGCGGGATCTTTGGTTGACACGTACAACTGAAGTGATGAGGATACATTACCCATGGAATTGCCCCTTTGGGGAGCGCCATTGGCGTTGTTCGCCATCAGTTCCATGCCTTCCTTCTGCAGACGTATTGACTGAGCCAGGGCGCGTGCGGCCAAACCCGGGTCATATTCTGAAAGAACTCTGCTTGCAGCGGCGAGAACTGTCGCGGCCTGGAGATCGAGAGAGGGGTTTCTGCTTGTGAACGCCCACATGTCATCCGGCGTACCGCTTGATTTTCCGTCAGGGGACTTCTCGTAGGGTTTGAGCCTCGGGTCGTAGTGCAGTCCGTCGGTGATTCCTGCGGCGTCTCCCAGATGGTGGTAATTGTCAAGGACGGAATTCGAGAGGGTCTGTGCCATATGACCGATCCTTTCAGCTTGGGCGACCAGGTTCAAGACGCCGTGCTCGATATACTGAAGTATGTCAGGCTCGCCGTCCGGACGGTGAAGATCGACATAACGCTGATCTTCGCTGACGAAAGTTTCATCCCTCAAGGGACGGAACCGCTCCCAAAGAGTGATAAGGTTCTGGACGACGCTGATGTTGGATCCGGTCTCGATGTCGAAGTCTCCGGCATCAAAGAACCCTCCCACGTTGAGTCCCGGAATCAATTCGAGGGCCTTGTACTTGGTATCCGTTGTGGGGCCCTGCCGATGCAGATCAAAATGGTCTGTTGACGGAGGTGCTTGGAGATATCCTTCCTTGAATGGTTCACCATGCCAAAGGCGGTATCCTTCGTTTACCGCCATATGGTTCATATGCACGGGAATCCACACATCGCTTGTCGCGACAGTTATCTTGTCATAGACAGAAGGGTCAATTATGAAATTCTCTGTGATCACATCCCCGTACTGAAGATAATAAATACCGTTCTCTTTGACGGAAGTGAAGTCGAACTTCGCATAATTGTATTTGTAATATTCTCCCCATAATTTGACCGGTCCCGTGTAGACCTTATGTGACGAGCCGTCATCTTCTACTTTCCACAAGTCTGCTTTGGCTTTGACCTTGTCATGTTTATCCAGCTCGATGACCGCCACTTTGGGCTGCTCGGGAACATATCCGACCTGTGAATATCCTACGTTGGGCTCTCTTATCCAGCCGGGTACGGAATTGGGTTCAACTGTCCATGAAACGACCTTGCCTGTCTTGTCTGCAGGAAGCACACTTCTCAGAACGATCCATCCGTTTTGGGCCAGTATCCTGCCGTCATAGAGTTGGAGTTCCGAATCCTCGGAGGTCACTTTTATCATTCTTTCAGGGGTATCCTGCGCGATTATGAGCGTATGACCCGTTTCTAGAGGAAGGGGCTCAACGAACTCTCCTGTGCCCCGGTCATCGTATGTTCTGTATCCTTTGAATTGGCGTACTTTTTCACTGTTGGGGCGCGCCTTCGTATCACTGACGGCGTATCTTGGTATCCTGTTGGGCCGCCCGTCCATGAGATATGCCTTGTTCCAATATTGTGAAGGCAGGAATTCGAGATTGAATCCGGCTTCTCCGGCGAGGACATCGGGAACAGGCTTGTCAAGATATACTGAAATCTCCACAGCATCTCCCTTGGCTTCCACTATGACCCTGGAGTCGAAGTCATAATCGTCATAACGGAGCCCTACTTCAATTGTCCCTTTTTCCTTGTCGACGTTTCGGGAAGTCATCTTCGGCACCAGGTCCCATTGTTCGGGGGTCGTGCTGAGCCTGACGGCTCCGCCTTGGACAGTCCTGACTCCGTGGTGGATGATTTCGATTCCGGAGTCCTTTTCATCATTGAAGCCTCCGCTGAATGGATTGCTGAAGACAAGGACATTCACGCCCCTCTTTTCGAAATAATCAAGATCATTGACCGTGAAATCTTCTATTTCGGAAGTGCAGGATGCGATTGCGAGCAACAAACCCGCCAAGGAGAGATACTTCTTCATACAACTGCCTATTTTTCGCAAGATAGGCTATTCGATAGATATATTTATAATCGAAAAGTGCAAATTGTATCAAAAATGATTCAATCAGCATTCAGAGAGTCAAAACAGACTCTTGCTTGGGGTTGTTTATGAAAGTAGCGAGGTTTATAACCTCGCCACAATATATGATATCTTAACAGGAAGCACACAGACAGAATTCCTAATCCCTTTCCCACCAATAATGAGGAGGATTTTCGCCATCGCGCTCTTCCGGATACAAGTAATACTCCGCATTGATTGACGACTTGTAATCCCAGTCCCGGATCACCCAACCTCCATTGAGAGTCACTTTCTTGTATTTGCCGTTTTTGACGTTGACAAAGAAATGGGGGAATTTCGTCATGGCATGATCATATCTGGGATTTGTGGTCACGACAACCAGCCACGACTCATATCCTGGTGAAGTGATGGTCCTTGTATGGAAATCCGGATCCGTCGTCTCCCTTCCGACCTCATTCCATTTCAATCTTGTGTGGGATTTGACGGTCTCGTTGCTGATAAGAATGAGGTCATTGGCTTCAAGATGCTTGGCCAATTCCTGCTCCAACCTTTCAATGGCTTCTTCTTTGGTAAGTTTTTCTCCGGTGAACTCCTTGGAACACGAAAACATCGCCAAAAGGAGAATGAAAAGAGTTATTGCTCTGGCAGTTGTTTTCATATAAATATTTGTTTATCCGTTACTTATCTGTGGAGGCAAGATCAGTTCCGGTACATCTCAACGAAGTACAAAATCAAAAATAAAAAAACAGGAAATAAGCAATTCTTGTTGATTTCTACTTCTCACGAGCGGTACAACTTGAATCTTCTGCTTTTTGGTGAAAGCTACTTCGAGTTTCCTCTCTTGGCTTCTGAAGGAAGGTATCCGTAAAGTTCCTTGTAACACTTGCTGAAATAGCGCGGCGAAGTAAAGCCGACTTCGTAGCAGATTTCCGAGACGGTAAGCCCCCCTTGAATCAGCAGTCTTTCAGCATGGCGGAGCCTCACGATCTTGATGAATTCCGAAGGCGTACTGCCGGTGGCGGAGACCATGCGGCGGTAGAGGTTGGCCCTGGACATACCCATGGCATCGGCTATCTGTTCCACGCTTAGCTCGCTTTCGACGATGTTCTCTTCGACAAACGCCGTCACTTTGTCCACGAATATGCGGTCGGCCGATACTACTTTCTTTTCCTCGATGCGGGCCTTCAGTTTG